>CEWK01041603.1_pt1 | contig 23623 bp, 31 predicted proteins | sample 531431 | NCBI WGS metagenome assembly CEWK01 (sample SAMEA2623059, study PRJEB7988) | marine metagenome | isolation source: saline water (ENVO:00002010), including
ACTCTAATCAAGCGTGCATACAACAATCAAATGGTTCGTAAGATTGCATTGAACTCTGCATATGGTGCTCTTGCAAATCAATACTTTGCATTCTTTTCTATAGACCTTGCAGAGGCAATCACTACCAGTGGTCAGTTAATTATTCAATGGTCAGAAAGAACTATCAATGAGTTTATGAACAAGACTCTTGGAACAGAGAATGAAGATTTTGTAATTGCAATGGATACTGATTCAGTGTATATCACTATGGATAAACTGGTTCAGAAAGTTCTTCCCGAAGAAACAGACAAGAGTAAAATTATAAACTTTCTCAACAAGTCCGAAGGTATGATTGAAAAAGTTCTTTCAGACGGATTTGACGACCTTGCAGAATATACAAATGCATATCAAAACAAAATGGAAATGGGACGAGAGATTATTGCAGACCGTGGTATTTGGACTGCAAAGAAAAGATACATTCTAAATGTCCACGACAACGAAGGTGTAAGACTTGCAGAACCGAAACTCAAGATGATGGGTATTGAAACTGCAAAGTCTTCTACACCACAATGGGTCAGAACAAAACTCACAGACGCTTTCAAGGTTGTTATGAGTGGAACTGAACAAGACTTATGGGAGTTTGTGGAAAATGCACGAAAAGAGTTTCGTAATCTTCCTCCCGAAGAAGCTGCATTCCCTAGAGGTTGTAAGAATCTTGCACAGTATTCAGACCCAACCCACATATATGGTAAAGGAACTCCTATCCATACTAGAGGTGCATTACTATACAATCACCACCTTGGTAAAAAGAATGTGGATATGAGATACGAGAAGATTAAGAATGGTGAGAAGATACATTTTACATATCTTACAACACCAAATCCTATCAATGAAAATGTTATTTCATTTATGAATGTTTTACCTAGAGAGTTTGATTTACATAGGTTTGTAGATTATGACATGCAGTTTGACAAAGCATTTGTTGAACCATTGAAAGTGGTTGTTAATTTAATTAATTGGAATGTAGAACCAGTTGCAAGTTTAGATTCCTTTTTCGGATAAATAGAATTATGGCATATAGTAAAAAAGTAGTTGACAGATTTGAGTCAGTATTAAATAACCCCGAGAAACATTCGGTTGGTCGATTCGACCCTAAAGACCCTAATGTTGCAACAGGTATGACAGGAGCTCCTGCCTGTGGTGATGTCATGAAATTACAATTGAAGTTAGACGAAGACGAAAGAATCATAGATGTTAAATTTAAAACATACGGTTGTGGTTCAGCGATAGCTTCTTCTACATTGTTTGTCGATATGTTAAAAGGCAAAACAATTGAAGAGGCAAAACTTGTAAAAGATAAAGAAATTGCAGAAGCGTTAGAACTTCCTCCAATCAAATTACATTGTTCAGTTCTTGCAGAAGATTCTATCAAGAAAGCAATAGAAGATTGGGATAACAAGACGAGGCATAGAAAACACAACCAATATGTATAGATATAAAGTTTCATTAGTAAAAGTCGTAGACGGCGACACAGTAGATGTAGATATCGATTTAGGTTTCGGTATGACTTACAAAAAACAAAGAGTCAGAATGTTAGGTATTGATACGCCAGAGAGCCGAACAAGAGATTTAGTAGAAAAGAAATTTGGAAAAGCTTCTAAAAAACATTTAAAAGGTATTTTAGAAAGTGGAGATATAGAATTAGTATCACATGATAAAGGAAAGTTCGGAAGAATATTAGGTGAACTTTTTATGGGTGGTTCTACTTTTTCTGTAAATCAACAAATGATAAATGAACACCATGCAGTCGCATACACAGGTGGGAATAAAGAAGAAATAGAAAAGGGTCACCTTGCAAATAGAGAGATTCTTTTAGAACAAGGTGTAGTAGAATTATGATAATATCGGGAATGGATATTTTTTATATTTTAATGATAGCTGCAATCTTCGGTTTTATCATTCACCTAGAAGCACAAATGTCTGTAGTAAAAACCATGTTGCAAGAAATGGTTAAGTGCGAAGAAAAACTAAAAGAAATATCAAAATCAGAAAAAAGCCACTAGACATTTTACCCACTACATAGTATACTGGATATACATTATGAGAGGTGAATATGTCATTTATTAAAGACTTAGTAAAAGCATCGGGAAACGAATATGCAAATATTGTTTCAGACGGTGTAAGTGCTGGAGATGTTGACTCATTCGTAGATACGGGTAGTTATGTCTTCAATGCATTATTAAGTGGTTCACTACACGGTGGACTACCTAAAAACAAAATCACTGCAATCGCAGGAGAATCAGCAACAGGTAAAACTTATTTTGCACTTGGAATGTGTAAACAATTCCTTGACGATAATCCTGACGCTGCAGTAATATACTTCGAATCTGAATCTGCAATCAGTAAAGATATGATTGAGGATAGAGGAATCGATTCAAACAGAATGATTATCGTGCCTGTGGTGACCGTTCAAGAATTCAGAAATCAGGCAATCAACATACTTGACAAGTATCTTGAAACACCCGAGGACAAGAGACCGCCTATGGCAATGTGTCTTGATTCACTCGGTATGTTATCAACTACAAAAGAAATTGAGGATACTGCTGAGGGTAAAGAGACCCGAGACATGACTCGAGCTCAAGTTGTTAAAGGTGCATTTAGAGTATTGACTCTAAAACTTGGAAGGGCTGGTGTCCCTATGATTGTGACTAACCACACATATGATGTGATTGGTTCTATGTTCCCTCAGAAAGAAATGGGTGGTGGAAGTGGTTTGAAATATGCAGCCTCTTCAATTATCTATCTTTCAAAGAAGAAAGAAAAAGAAGGAACAGAAGTTGTAGGTAATATTATACATTGCAAGAATGCAAAATCAAGACTTACTGTTGAAAACAGAATGGTAGATGTTAGACTAAATTATGAAACTGGTCTAGATAGATACTATGGTCTTCTTGACCTTGCACTTGCAAGTGGGATATTCAAGAAGTCCTCAACAAGAATTGAATTACCAAATGGTAAAACAGAATTTGGTAAAACCATTAACAATAACCCCGAAAAATACTTTACCGATGAAGTAATGGAAAGATTGGAAAAAGTAGTAGTAGAATATTTTAAGTATGGAAACACGAATAGAACAGACGATACTCAAGAATCTGATACAGAATGAACAGTTTACACGGAAGTGTATTCCTTTTCTGAAGCCAGAGTATTTCACTGATACAACTGAAAGAACTGTGTATGAAGAAATTCATGCATACTTTCAGAAGTATACAAAACCACCAACGAAAGAAGCACTTCTCATAAATCTTGACAACTCAACCTCAATCAATGAGAATGTTGTTAAAGATGCAAAAACTATCGTTGGAAAGTTTGAGAGTGAAGACACTCCTCAAGATTGGTTAGTAGACGAGACAGAATCATGGTGCAAAGATAGAGCAATCTATATTGCAGTAATGGATTCTATCGAAGTGATTGATAAGAAATCACAAAGGTCTACAGGTGAAATACCTGAGCTTCTAAAAGATGCACTTTCCGTGTCCTTTGATACACACATTGGACACGACCAGTTGGAAGATTCAGATGATAGATTTGAATTCTATCACACGGAAGAAGAGAAGATTCCGTTTGACCTAGAATACTTCAACAAGATTACCAAGGGTGGTTTACCAAACAAGACTTTGAATATTGTTCTTGCTGGAACTGGTGTTGGTAAATCATTGTTTATGTGTCACCAAGCTGCAAGTTGTCTTATGATGAACAAGAATGTTTTATACATTACTTTGGAAATGTCAGAAGAAAGGATTGCAGAAAGGATAGATGCAAATATCATGAATGTTCCTATGAAAGAGATTCCCGAACTAACAAAGAAAATGTATGATAAGAAGGTTGATAAACTCAAGAACAAAACAAAAGGTAAACTTATTATCAAAGAGTATCCAACTGCAGCTGCTCATGTTGGACATTTCAGACATTTACTACAGGAGTTGGATATCAAGAAAGATTTTCAACCCGATATTATCTTTATTGATTATCTAAACATATGTGCAAGTCATAGAATCAGACCAGGCTCAGGTGCAAACTCTTACACTCTAGTCAAGAGTATTGCAGAAGAACTTCGTGGTCTTGCAGTTGAACATGATGTTCCTATGGTTTCTGCAACTCAAACAACTAGAAGTGGATACGGTTCTACAGATATTGGACTCGAAGATACTTCCGAATCATTTGGACTTCCAGCCACAGCTGACTTAATGTTTGCATTGATTACCAGTGACGAATTAGAAGACCTTGACCAGTTAGTTGTAAAACAGTTGAAGAATCGATACAATGACCCTACAATATTCAAGAGATTTGTAATTGGTGTAGATAGAAGTCGTATGAAACTGTATGATTGTGAACAAGAAGCACAGGAAGAACTGATAGATAATGCAGAAAATCTTATATCAGACGATGTTCCAGTTGCAGATAGAGGTAGAGACTACTCAGATTTTAAAATATAGCCTTGACAATGGGCCCGATTATTTCGTATAATATAAGTATGAAAAAACAAACAATAATCTTCGATGTTGACGGAACTATTGCAGATGTAGAGCATCGAAGACATTTTGTAAATGACGGTAATAAAGACTGGGATTCATTCAGAGCAGAGACTAGGTTTGATACTCCAGTTCAATGGGTATGTGACATTGCAAAAAGACATATTGCAAACGGTGACGAAGTTGCATTCTTCTCTGCAAGAAACGAATCAGAAAGAGAAATTACTGAATTACAAATCAAAAAATGGATTGGTGAAGGTCATAAAGGAGTTTTTCTTAGACCAAATGGTGATTACAGATGTGACGCAGAATTCAAATCTGAATTAGCTGACAAATTTGAAGAAATTGGTGGTAAAATCGACCTTGTATTTGACGACAGAAATAAAGTTGTTGATATGTGGAGACAAAGAGGAACCAGTGTTGTTCAAGTTGCAGACGGAGACTTTTAGTGAGAACTTTAATAACCATATGGTTGATTGTATTTTCTAGTGGATTGTTAGTTTTATTGACTTCATGTGCAAGTCAAGAACATTTTTATCAAGAACCTATAGAAGTTCTTGAAGAATGTGAAACTCTCAATCCCGAAGAAGATTATAAAGACTGTATTATGGTTGCATAAATACTTATTATTATGACTAAAACATTGAAACCTTCGACAGTTATTGACACAATAAGTCTTAAAATAGAACTTAAGAAGCAACTTCGTGAGTTCAAAAGACAAGGTGAATCTAAAAAAGCACAAATCGTGCAACTCAAAATAGACCAGTTAGAGGATAAACTTCATTCCTCACCCCTTTCAAAAATATAAATAGTTCATATAACTCAAAAGGGAGAAAATATGGGCGCACATTCAGACCGTATAGCACAATTAGATACTTTAATCTCACAGGTGCAAAAACAAGTAGATTGGATACAGGGAAACTCTAATACATGGGAAATGTATTATGGAGACCCACTTTCATTACAGGAATCATTTACAGGTAATGGTGCAGACGCTTTTTTAACTCAATGGAGAACCAGTAATCCAAGTGCAAGTTCAAGTTCTACAGGATATGAACTAGAGATTTACAACATGTGGAAAGATTGGTCAGACAATGGGTCTGATATGGCTGCACAAAATAGTTCCGATTTGACTACATTGCAATCTGATATCACTAATTTTAATACTGAAAAGTCAAATGTCCAAGCAAAAATTGACGCAGGATATACAGGTGACGAGACAGTTGAAGAGGCACAAGCAATAGCAGAAGCTGCAGGCTCATAATTAGAGAATAAATTATGGCTGCAAAGAATCTACATCTAGAACACATAGAGGACGAAATCATCAATCAAGGTATCGATGGTGGTCGTGGTGCAATAAACTTTTTACAAGGTCTTCGTGATATGTTAAAAGGTAATGCAACCTCGGGTGTAAATATGACAGTAAAATGGGACGGAGCTCCAGCTATCTTTTGTGGTAAACACCCCGAAACAGGTCAATTCTTTGTTGCAAAAAAATCTTTATTTAACAAAACACCTTTGTTCTATACCTCAGAACAAGAAATCAAAGATGCAACTGAACTCTCAGGAACTTTAAAAAATAAGTTCCTACATTCATTCAAATATCTATCTAAATTATCTTGGGACACAGTCATGCAAGGTGATTTAATGTATACAGACGATACAAAAATGACAAAAATAGGTGGTGAATCTTTTATAACATTTCAACCAAATACAATTTTATATGCAGTCCAAACAGATTCGGACTTAGGAAAAGAAATTGCAAGGTCTAAAATGGGTATCGTTTTTCATACCACATATACAGGTGCAGATATAGATAGTTTATCTGCAAGTTTTGGTGCAAACATAAAAAAATTAGGATACAATTCAGATGTATGGGTTGACGATGCAAGTTATAAAGATGTAAGTGGTAAAGGTTCTATGACTGCAAAAGAAACTGTTGCATTAACTGGTGTTTTATCAAAGACAGGTAAAGCATTCCATGGAATCAAAAGAAAAGACTTAAATAAATTCATGGAATTACAAACTGCAATCGGTTCTAAAGGAGCTGGTGCAAGTTATAAAACATATTGTAATGCACTCATAAGGTCAGGAAAGTATAATCCTTCGTATATTGATTATATGGAATACTTCGAAACATACTGGGAAGACAAAGTTGTGGGTAAAGTAAAAACAGAGAAGACCAAACAAATCAAAAGAGAGATTGGTGAACAGATTTATAATGAAATGAGGTCTCTAAAAAAACTAATAGAAAATCTAACCAAATTCATGGGACATTTAGTAGAGGCTAAACAAATGGTGATAAATGTCCTAAATAGAGTAAAGAGTATTGGAACATTTAAAAAGACTTCAAACGGATTCGAAGCAGTGAACCCCGAAGGTTATGTTGCAATCGATAAAACAGGAAGTGCAGTTAAACTCGTAGATAGAATGGAGTTTGCATTTAATAACTTTACTGCACAAAAAAACTGGGACAAATAATGAAATCATTCAAACAATTTTTAAAAGAAAACTACCCACCTTTTGCAATTCCTGATTACCCTATGCAAAAGGACAATGTAAAATATATAGACGGTGACTGGGCAATAGGGGAAGAGGATAAAGCTTATGTCTACGATACAAGTAAAAGTGGCGAGGAAAATCTCAAAGATATGGGAGACCTCGTTAAAAAGGACAGGGGAGAATGAAAACACTACAAGGGTTCATAACAGAAAAAAAAGACAAAAGTGTGACTTTTTCTTTTGGTAGATTCAATCCACCTACAACAGGTCATGCATTATTAGTTAAAAAACTAAAACAGTTAGGGTCAGGAACAGACCTTATGATTTTTTCCTCCCATTCTAATGACAAAAGAAAGAACCCATTATCACATAGAGACAAAGTAAAATTCCTTCGTAAGTTTTTTGGAAGGATTATTGTAGATGCAAATGTCAGAACTGTATTTGAGATTGCAAACGAATTACACAAACAAGGTTATACAATTGTTAATATGGTTGTAGGTTCTGATAGAGTTAAAGAATTTGAAGATTTATTGACAAAATATAATGGAGTCAAAGCAAGACACGGATATTATAAATTCAAAGAAATCAATATTGTTTCAGCTGGAGAGCGTGACCCTGATGCAGATGATGTATCAGGAATGTCTGCAAGTAAAATGAGACAGTATGCAGAAGACGGAAACTATGAAGAGTTTGCAAAGGGTGTCCCTTCGTCTAATAGTGGTGCAAAAAAACAGTTATATAAGGCAGTCAGAAAAGGAATGGGTATTGCAGAAGGAACACTCCCACATTATATGATGGAAGATTTAATTACCGAAGGTGTCTATGACCCAGGCACCTTCAAAGCAGTATTCCTCATGGGAGGCCCAGGCAGTGGTAAATCTACAGTTGTAGATAATTTAGGACTAAAAGCATTAGGTCTTAAGTTAGTCAATTCAGATAAAGCATTTGAAAGTGGATTAAAGAAAGCTGGATTATCTCTAGACTTAAGAACATTACCTGCTGATGTCAGAGACCCAATCCGTGATAAAGCAAAGAAAATTACAGGTAATCAATTAGACCGATACATAGGTGGAAGACTAGGTTTAGTATTTGATACAACTTCTGCAAAACTGAGTAAAATTCAAAACTATAAGAAAATGTTAGATTCATTAGGATATGAATATAAAATGGTTTATGTAAGAACAAGTCTAGATAATGCACAAAAAAGAAATGAAATGAGACCAAGAAAACTCCCACCTCAAGTTGTTCAAAAAGACTGGGAAAAGGTTGAAAAGAATGCAAGTAAACTAAAATCTATATTTAAGAAAGACTTTGTATCAGTATCAAATGACGATGACTTGAAGTCTTTAGAGAATAAAACAAGAGTTTTATTTTCAAAAATGATGTCGTGGGCAACCTCTTTTCCTAAAAACAAACTTGCTTTAGACTGGAAACAGAGTGAGTTAGATGCAAAACGAACTAAATAGTATTATGCCAGAAATAGACACAATATTGGAGAAACTTCGAAGAACTCAACAAGATAAAGATGTTGAGGATAAAAAAGGAACTCAGCCTAAAAAATATTATGCAAAAGACGCTGACGGTGACGAAATGTCACAGGATACAAAGGATAAGAGAGCTGCTCATTTTGCAAAGGGCAGTAAAGAACCAGCTCCTGGCGATGCAGATGCAGAAACAAAACCTTCTAAACACACTAAAAAATTCAAAAAAATGTTTGGAGAGAAATATAAGAAAACAGATATGACTGCAATTTCTTCTTGGAAGAAGAAACTAAAGAATGTGAAAGGTATATCTAAAGATATGATGCAACAATTATCTACATTACCTACACCAGTAGTCACTTCTCTAATCAATCAAATAGGTATGATTGTAGCAGGTGACATACCACTAGACGAAAGAGTCTACACAAACATTCACAACAAAATCAAGAAGATTAGAAATCTAAAAAGAAAAGAATCAGAGTATATTGCAAGTATAGACCCAGCAGTATTAGGTCAAGTAGTCAAAGCTCTTATACCTATGTTTGAAGAAGACTTGAAAGAAGCTGGTCTTTGGGATAACATTCGTGCAAAGAGAGCTCGTGGTGAGAAAATGAGACCTAAAGGTGCAAAAGGAGCTCCTACAGACGACCAAATCAAAAGAGCTCAAGAAGAAATAGAAGAAGGTAAGTTAGTTGCAAGTAATAGAGACATAGTCAGAAAGATATTAGACGATATCTATAAGAAAGTAGAGAAAGAATTATCAAAGAATAAAGAGAAAGGTATTGCACTGATTAATACATTAGGTGCATTTGTAGGTCATAAAGTCACAGATAAAGCACAACAGAAAAATAAGTTATTCCTGAAATTCGGAGATAATATACAGGAAGACGCTGCTGTTGACGCTGCAAATCTCAAGGCAAGACAAGCAGAAGAGATAGAGAGACTCAAACAAAAACATGAAGGTGAAGTCGAGGCACTCAAAGACAGACACGAAAGAGAAATGAGAGCAATAGACCTACAGAAAGAAAAAGAAACACAGAACAAAGCGATAGACGCAGAGAGAGAAGCAGCGAGAAAGAAAGCAACAAACGAATCCATTCAGGAAAAAGCACCTGATACAGGTGACGCAATGAAACGATATAAAGCAGGTAAAGCTGGATTCGGTGATAAAACACATTTAAAAGCAAAAGGACTCATTCCTCGTTCAGACGGAACGAAGAGAAAATCACCCAAGTATGAGAAACTTAACCCTAAAAAAGATGACGCAGGAGATTATATTGATGACTTTAGAAAGTCTGACGCACCCCAATTTAAAGGTAAGTCAGATAAGAAAATCAGGAAAATGGCTGTTGCAGCCTATCTCTCCGATAAGGAAGGAAAGTAATGTCAGGAAACAAAACAGACAACGGAGTCCTAGAGATAGGGACAGACGAGATAAGGTTATCCTATCAGGAAGACACACCAGGCCAGAGTGTGGACGAATATATCAAAGAAAAGGAAAAATCGTTTCATGAACAGAAGGATAAAGTAAAAAAATCCTTTAAACAAGTATTTGGTAATCCATTGAAAGGTTATCCAGCAAACGAAGAATTTGAAGTTGAAGAAATTAAATAATGAAAACACTGAAAGAACAAGCAATCAGTGAAACCCTTGAGGCAATGCAGTCCGAGGGTATCAATCTATTAGACAATCCATTTAGATTAGGTTCTCAAATGTTTTTTGAGACGATAAATGAGGCAAGAAAACTTATAAATGAGGGTAGATATACACTTACAGAGGTTGATAAAAATATAATAGAAACAGATATTGGAGAGTTCGAAGTATTTGAAGGAGAATTAGTTCCCTTAGACTTACCACAATTCACTTATATAAATGAGGAAGAAAAGGTAGAACTCAATAAACCAAAGAAAGGTGGCCCAAAAAAGTATTATGTGTATGTAAAAGACCCTAAAACAGACAAAGTAAAAAAGATTACATGGGGAGACACAACAGGTCTCAAAGTTAAACTAGGAAACGAAAAGGCAAGAAAATCCTTCGCTGCAAGACACAAATGTGAGTCTGCAAATGATAAGACTACTGCAAGATATTGGGCATGTAGACTACCTCATTATGCAAAACAACTAGGTTTGTCAGACGGTGGGAACTTTTTTTGGTAGACTAAATACTATGGTGTTAAGACCATATACAGACGAAATTTTAGAGAAACACGGAACCGAAGAGACTTACAAGATAAGAACCTTCGATGAAGACTTAGAAGATAGAGAGCTTATCTGGCATAGAGATAAAGATACTCGTAGAGTCACGGTTTTATCAGGAGATGGTTGGGAATTACAGCTTGATGACGAGTTGCCAAAACCATTAATTAAGGGAAAAAGCTATGCAATACCCAAAATGAAGTATCACCGAGTCATAAAAGGTGGTGGTAATCTTATTGTAAAGATTGAGAATATATAAATAATACTGTTATGAGTTATAAATCAGAAAGTTGGCAAGAGAAACTAGAGCAAGTTCGTTCTCATATTAAACTGAAAGAAGGTTCAGTAGAGAAGAGTGCAGATGAGATTCTAGAATCACAAATCGAAGAAGAACTCGCAAATTCATTCATCGAAGAAGAAGTTATTGATGAAAAGAACATGTCCAGTGGTGACATGATTAAGAAATTGTTTAAACTCCGAAAAGATAAAGAAATCGCAGGAGTTGCAAATCTTCTGAACATGACCGATGTTAAAGTTCTACAATCTATGCAGAAACAAAATCCAAAAGGTTTTGCAAGAATGGCTGCAAAGATGGGAGAACTACCAGCCATGGAAGAAGTAGAAGAACAAGTTGTTGAAGAGTCAGTAGAAAAGACCACAGAAAAACTCGTAGAAAGAAACATGTTGGGTCGTCTCGCAAAGCAGTTGAAACTCAACGAAGAAGGTAAACAAAAAATGTTTGCATACTTTGAAAAAGGAGAATTAAAACAATGATAAACGACCTACCTAAGTCTCTAGTAGAAGATTCAAGAAAACTTCTACAACAAGGAGCAGATTACGAAGAGTTCTTTAAGAAAGCACTAAAGAAATTTGGTGTGAACTCCCCAGCAGATTTTAAATCAGACGAAGAAAAGAAAAAGTTTTTTGATTATGTAGATAAAAACTTCAAAGGTAAATCAGAAAGTGTATCAGTCAAAGAATTCTATAGAGGATATCTATTAGACGAAGGTTCACTAAACTATGTCTATTTTGATAAATCAGAAGCAAATAAATTTAAGAAAAAAGTTGAACCATTTGTAGATTCAGTAGAAATGGAAAGAAGTATTGCAGGCCATTTCAATGTTATGGTCAAAGGTGAAAAGAAAGACCTTAAAAGAGCAACAGATATTGCAATCAAAATGTCAGAAGAGATTGAACCTTTAGGAGAAGCAAAAAAGGGAAAGTATAAAAGCAAGAATCAGAACAAGGTTCTTGCACAAATGAAAAAAATCTTGTCAAGAGAAAAGAAGGCAAAAGACGGTTCAGGCGATGACAAAAGAATAGATGATTTCATGAAAGCATACAAAAAAGGTTTTGAGACTGAAATGTATGACGACATGGAAATTCTTACAAGGCGTTCATTGAAAGATATAGATAAAATCTTTAGTAAAATGGTTAACTCACAAAACGAACAAGAACTAGCTGCAGTATTGCAGAAACATGACCCCGACTTTTATGACATGATGTTCGGGTTTTAAGCCATGAATATATTCCAACAACTAAAAGAAAAGAAAGTTCTAGACAAAGACGGTAAAGTCGATGCACTAGGGCCTTACGGAAAACAGAAACTAACAGGGTCAGAGGTTGCACAATACTTTAGAAAAAATAAAGTTAGAGATGCAAAAATTAAGAAAGCTGTAGAGGTTGCACTTGACCTCGGTGGTGCAATGTCAGTTGCACAAAAAGAAATCAAAAAATTCTATGGTAGTAAGATTCTAAATTCAAGAGAAGTTAAAAATGCACTTAAGTTTGCAAACGAATCATACGAATATAACAATGCAGCTGCAGATTTAGAAGAAGGATTTTTTGCAGAGGAGACTGCATTCGAGGCAATGCAAGACATAGTAAAAAACAAACAAGCAAAGAAAGTTAAGGGTGTCATGGTCGATATGTTCACTGCAAGTGTTATAACTCAAGCATATGACAAAGTTAATGATTCCAATAAAAAGAAAATAGAAAAAGCAAAATTAGAACAACTTGTCAAAATGGCACATAAAGTTATGGGCATGAAGACAAAAATGGAAGGATTAGATGAAGGTAAAATGGGTCAAGTGTTTGCAGATATACAACAAGGAGCAACTGCAAAAGAACTTGCAAAAGATTATAAAATACCTTTAGATGTTGCAAAAGATTTCTTAAAAGATTACTACATGCAAAAAAGAGATAATAGAAAAGCGTATGCGTAATGAGTTTAATACTGCACGAGAAATATTGGAAGACACTATAAGTGAATCGCCAGATAAAGCTCTAAAAAAGAAAGCAGATAAAACAGGAATGCCATTCGGTATCCTAAAACAAGTATTCCAAAGAGGTGTTAAAGCATGGCAATCAGGTCATAGGCCTGGAACAAACGCAGTTCAGTGGGGTCATGCACGCGTTAATTCTTTTGTCACTAAATCAAAAGGAACATGGGGTGGTGCAGATAAAGACTTGGCTGCAAAGGTTCAAGGTAAGAAAGAAGAAGTTAACGAAGTCACTGATAAAGAAATAAATGCAGTCAAAAAACTTTCAAAAGATATTGAGAAAGTTAAAAAGAATTATTTCAAGATTGCAAAAATGGGTGATAAGACACTCAAAAATACAAGTTTCAATAAAAAATATGAATCTATCTTAAAAGCACAACAAGAAATCTTATCATTGATTGGTGAATTATCTAATCAAAAAATGATGCAAGGTGAAGAAGTAGAAGTTTTCAAAAACATGCCAGTCATAATCGAAGACTATAAAGCAGTTATGGGAATGTTCAATGACGGTAATTGGAAAAAGATAGTCAAAAAACATAAAAAAGCAATAGACGATTTCAGAAACGAAAAGAGACAGAAAGATTTACCTTGGGAAGTTGAAACAAAATTAGTTGCATGGGCAATAGATAATGGTGAAGTGAGACGAGAAGACGATGTCGAAGACTTTATTCAAGCAATACTAGACGAAGGATTCAAAAGTGATGCACAAAGAAGAGCTGCATTTGCAAGTGGATACAAAGCAAAAGGTAAAAAAGGTAAGAAAGATAAGAAAGAAGAAATCATAGATAATGTTTTAGACATTTGGTATAAAGCTGGTCTACAAGAGAAAAAAGAATTTAATCCAAAAGTAATTGATAAGATTGCAAAGTTAACAGATAGAAATGACCACAATGAATCAATATTGACACTTGCAAAAGAATTAAAAGACAGAGAAGCAATCAAACTAATGAATAGTATAAAGGGAATGCATAAAGTATACGGACATATGCCTAGAGAATTAATAGATTTAAGGAATAAAATCTTTGATAATCTAATGAGACAGTCAAGTAGTAAGTATAGTAATCATAAAGATGTATACAACGCACTCTAATGTCACATGAGTATTGCAAAAGAAATAGAAAAAATTCTAACTACAGATGGTAGAACTAAACTATTCAAAGAGAAGTTAAGAAAGTTAGGATATGTAAAACAAGATACCATTGAGACTAGAAAAGTCCTCGAAAAGGTCGGAGACTTTGGAATGATGTCTGACGGTGGTAATAAAAAGATTGCTCGAGCAGTTGCAAAATCGAAGAATGAAAAAGAACTTCGTGCAAAATTAGATAAAATATCTACAATGAGTGGAGGTAAATACTCTGAAGCTCAAGAAGATGAAGTCATAGATAGAGCAATAGACGCACTTAACTCAAAGGCAAGAGGGACTCAATTGAGACCTGATGCAAATATGTTGGTGCAATTAAGAAAGTTCAAGGATACTAACAAAGACGATAAGGTTAGAACCGATGACATGAAAGACATGAAAGTGAAGGCAAAAGATGCAATCAAAGTTCATGACACTTTAATGAAGGTTCGAGCCCCCGTAAGAGATAAATACTTGAGACTTTTACAAAAAGATGTAAAAACATTTAAAAAGACCTTTAATGCTATATTAAAGGTTGCAAAAAAATAGAGAGGATAGAAATATGGCATTATGGGGAGTATCAGACGCAGACGAAAGTAAACCAAAATATCTTTCAGACGCAGATAAAAAGAACTGTATCGCTAAATCAGAAGGTTGGGTTCTAAAGAAAACTGTAGGTTCTAGAAACCTAGAGGAAATTTTAGTCGCAACTGGAGCTGACCTATCAGTTGGTATTGGACAAGCAGATATCGTGGAAATTGATTTCGTTTCTACTGCATTTGACAAGTCAGACGGTGGAACATTATCCGCTAAAGTATTCTTTAACGAGAATGTGACTGTCAGTGGAACACCTCAACTATCAGTGACTAACGGAAACGAAGGAACTGGTTCAGGCAGAGGCCCACATGTATTATCATATGCTTCAGGTTCAACAACTAACGAACTTGTATTCAGTCTTGCAATAGGAGCTGCAAACGCTGCTACTAACGAGAATGATGTATTAAGTATTGGTGCAAACTGTGTATCACTCAACGGTGGAACAATTGTTGATAGTGTTGGCGGTGGTAATGCAACCATTACTTCAAGTGCAGATATAGGAACAGCTGCTGGAACAATTACAGTTGCAGCGTAATTTAGAGGATAATCATGAAGGTTAAAGTTTTAGGTTCAGAAGCTGCATGTGGAGTAAGTTCTACAAACGGTTCTAATTTCGGTAATTCTACTGCGGTTAGACTATGCAATAGTGGAACTACAGATAGATTAGTGTCTGTAGAGACCAGTGCAGCTGCATTAATAGGAACATTCACACTTAAAGCAGGTGGAGTCGAAGTGGTTGAGAAAGACCCAACAGACGAAATCTTCGCTGCAAATGCAGAAGTATTAGGTGTAGGTGTTGCAATAACGAGTTAACATATGAAAACATTTAAAAATTTTATAACAGAAGCACAAGGTTTTGATTTAAGAACAGCAGGATTTGTTCCTTACGAAATAGACGATAGTGAAGTTAAAGACAGAGTTAACGCACTATTGGGTCATGTTGCAGTATCAGAATACCTAAACCCTAAAGCTGCAGTGGAACAAATGAAAGCCAAACTCTCACAAATAGGACTAAATCCTCAGGCTGCAGATGAGGAGTTAGACTTTACATTAGAAGAAGGTGAATTTAGTCTTGCATTTTCTAAATTCGGAGAAATCACTGGTAAGTCTGTTGACACACCAATCGATGAATTCGAAAAAGAAGAAAAGATTATTAACCTTAATGTAAAGTATGAGCAACTAGATAATGGTTGCTATAAAGTTTACGGTTCATTAGATTAAGGAGTCGTGTCCAATCTACAGTGATTAATCTCACTGTTCGAACTGTGAACTTTACCCTACGGGGTCACCTACATACTATTACATTATGAGTCTATTTGATAAATTAACAGCAAAAAACTTTCAGGCATATGCATTAAAGCATTATGATGACCCTCAGTGTCAGGACTTGGAAGACTTTCAGGAAGACCTAAGAAGATTTAGATATCTCAAAAGGTTATTACATAGATATCACACAAACGGTGAGTTAAGAGAAAGACTCATGTTGAATCATATTATATGTCTATTCAATGTATTTGGATATCAGGCATGTATGAGAATGTTAGAGTTCAAAATCAAAGACGATAACTACTGGACTTCTATCAAAACTATGTTATTATATCTTGGATATGTTGAAAATACATGGAAGACAGATATAGACATAGACCCAAATCTAGCTCAGCGTTTAAGAGAACTTTAAAAATACCTAAATAGTTGTATGAGAATTATAGATACACTAATCGTTTTCCGCATACTCAAAATGTTGACCACACCATTTAATAAACAACAAGCATTTAAGTTAGGGTTTATAGACAAGAATGGTAAGAGAATCAAAAAGATTAAGAATGAACAGGGTTTAATGGTGGACAACAATCCTAAGACAAGAATGGAAAAAAGTTCAATGACTTTTTTACATAGATTAGTATTTAATCTCAAGAGAATTATAGAGAAAGTTCCTTTTGGTAAATCACAGTTTGCCTCATATGCAGTTGCATTATTATTACTCAAGGAACATACAGAACTAGACGAAGAACAAGCAGAAGAATTATACGAGAAGTTCTATAGATTCTTGAAAGACAATAATAAACTAGACCCTGAACAAATAGTTGAAGCTGTTGACTTTGCAACATTACAAGAGAACAAAAACTACAGACTAAAAAGAAAACTATATCAAAATGACGAGACATATAACGAGAAAAGTGAGTGTCTAGTCAAGAGTTTTAAAACTAAAATCTATGGTATTGACATATACGAAGGATATGTGAATGCAGATAAAGTATATGTGTGTGCAGACGATGTATATTAAAGAAGTATTAGATATAGACAACATGGTTTTTAAATCTATAGAAGATTTAAAGAGACCGAAATACGATAAAATAGAAATATTCAAAGACGGTTGGCAAAAAATCATGTTAGGAGCTCCACCCAAAGGACAAGCTGTAATCAAAGAACTAAAAGAGATGCAAAATTATATAGAGACTGCAACAGACGAACAGAAAAAACAATATATCAATTGTGACGAAGACGCTTCTTACTACATAAAACAGTATCTAGAAGACCATGATTTAGATTATGAAGAAGACGATATAGAATACATAGAACAACAATGTAGACCAGTCATACGACACTACAAAAATCATTTTAATCGTGCAAGACCATATCAAGTTGCAGATAAAATAGATATGGAACTGGATAGATTTGATACAGATACAAGCAAATCACCCTCATATCCCAGTGGACATACAGTTCAACCACTTGTAGTTGCAGAAGTCTATAGTAAATTATATCCACAACACAGAGCAGGACTTATAAAAGGTGCAAAGGTTTGTGGATTTGGTAGAGTTCTAGCAGGATTACATTATCCTTCTGATTATGAATCGGGAGTAAAACTTGCAGAGGGATTAGTAGATTATTTAGATTATGATATTAAAGAAGATGCACCCGTGAATTCAACAGGAGCTGGTATATCAATGGCTCCTACAGCACTCGGAAAGAAAAAGAAAAAGAAAAAATTTGATATCTACACCCGTTAAATTATGGAAAGATTCTTAAACTATCTTGCACTTGCGACCTCCTTGGGTATCGCAGGTATCGCTGCGTATTTTTCAGTCATAGGTATGGCAACCATATTTGCTGGTGCATTCATGGGAACTGTAGTTATGATGACTGCATTAGAGTTTGGTAAGATAGTCACTGCAACATACCTACACCTATTTTGGGACAGACTCAATTATATGAAATACTATCTCACCTTATCGGTGTTTGTTCTTATGTTGATTACTTCATTGGGTATATTTGGGTATCTATCAAAGGCAAACATAGAGACAACACTTGTAGGAGATTCATACACATTAGAAATGTCTATCATAGACAAGAGAATCGAAGCAAAAGAAGCTCAACTAGATAGATTCGAAGACAGGGTTGCAAACCTAGATAACATTATTGCAACTGCAAGGTCACAGGACAGAAACTATATCGATAGAAGACAGAGAGATGAAAGAATAGAAATTGCAAATGATATTGACATAATAGTAGATGATATAGTAAAATTAAATCAAGAGAAACTACCATTTCAAAGATTACAATTAGAACAAGAGGGAGAAATAGGGCCAATCAAATATGTTGCAGAGGTTATATACGGTCAAGACGAGTCTGTCAAGTATCTTGACAACGCTGTAAGGTGGGTCATTTTTGCCTTGATTTTTGTATTTGACCCGCTGGCAATCCTATTATTGATAACCTCAGCTGGATTAATTGCAAGACCAAAAGGTAAACTCACACCACCAGTTGTAGAGAACAGATATGTCCTACAAGTTCCCAAAAAGAAGATAGAAGAAGTAAGAAAACCCTCTTGATAAAACACCACATTTATAGTATTATAGATGTATGCTATGGTTGGAAAGAAAATACCTTTCGCAAGTCGTATCTCTTTTGGATATGGCAAAGTGGAAGAACGAAAACACACTGAATCACAGGTGTCCCTATTGTGGGGATTCTGCAAAAAATACATACAAAGCACGGGGATATCATTTCCAAGTCGGTCAAAACTTTGTATATAAATGCCACAACTGTGGTAAATCAACTTCAAGTGTAAACTTTCTTAAAGACCATTTCCCTATGATTCATAAGGAATATATAAAAGAATGGTTGAAAGAAAGTGGTAAGTCACCAAGAACAAAAAAAATGCCTAGTGCAAACGATTTTAAGTTCACTCCGCGTGAAGAAGTTCTAAATATGAAGAGAATTGATTTAAGTGCAGTCTGCTTTCCAGCAAACGAGAAAGGAGTTGCAAGGGAGTTTCTAGAATCTAGAAAAATACCCGAATCAAAAATACAAGATTTATGGTTCGTCACCCATGCACAAACTCTAGGTCTCTTATCAGACAAGTATAAGGACAGAGTATTGGGGGAAGACCCGAGAATCGTAATACCATTCTTCGATGAGAGTGGGGAACTGGTCGGAATATCAGGTCGTGCAATCAATGATTCACCTCTACGATATTTGACCATGAGGTTCCTAGATGATGTTCCACTCATCTATAACATTGATAAAGTGGACAAATCAAAAACTGTCTATGTCACAGAAGGGCCAATAGATAGTTTATTCCTTCCCAATGCAATTAGTGTTGGTGGAAGTGATTTCAAAAAGATAGATGATAGTATAAAAGAGAATGCAATACTCATTTATGACAACGAACCAAGAAACGCAGAGATAGTTAAAAAGATTAATGAGGTTATAGACCTCGGGTGGTCTGTGTGTATTTGGAACGATAGAAGGGTATCTGATATAAAGGATATTAATGATATGGTTCTGAATGGATTGAGTCAAGATGAAATAGTAGATATAATTACTTCTAATACTTACAGTGGCCTTTCTGCAAAAGTTAAGTTAAAGGAGTATGCAAAAGCATGAATGGGGAAATCAAAGTCGTCAAGTCAGACGGGTCTAAAGTATCAATAGATTTAGACAAAATTCATAAAATGGTTCATAAAGCTTGTAAAAGAATTACAGGTGTATCAGAGTCTTTAGTAGAAATGAATAGTGGTATACAATTTTTTGACGGTATCACTACAAAAGAAATACAAAAGATACTTGTCAAAAGTGCAAGTGACTTGATAACATTAGATAATCCAAACTATCAGTTTGTAGCTGCAAGACTATTACTCTTTGCAATACAAAAACAAGTATTCAATACAAAGTGGAAAGATGCAGAAATATATCCACTGTTAAGAGAAATTATAGACAGAAACATAGACTATGGTGTATATGATAAAGATATACTATCATGGTATACAGATGAGGAGATTGATAAATGTAATACATTTATTAAACACTCAAGAGACCTAAACTTTACTTATGCTGGATTACAACAGATAGTAGACAAGTATTTGGTTCAAGATAGGTCAACAGGAACGGTGTTCGAAACACCACAGTTCATGTATATGTTAATATCCATGACACTTTTCAAAAACTATGACAAAGAAAAAAGGTTAGACTATGTCAAAAGATACTACGACGCAATCAGTGGATTCAAAATCAATATACCAACACCTATCATGGCGGGAGTTCGAACTCCTTTACGACAATTTGCATCGTGTGTGCTCGTTGACTCAGACGACACTCTCGACAGCATATTCTCAAGTGATATGGCCATTGGAAAATATGTTGCACAACGAGCTGGAATCGGTATTAACGCAGGAAGAATTAGAGGACTTGGGTCAAAAATTAGAGGAGGCGAAGTCCAGCATACGGGAGTCGTCCCATTCCTTAAAAAATTTGAGTCAACTGTTAGATGTTGCACCCAAAATGGAGTCAGAGGGGGTTCAGCAACAGTTCACTTTCCAATATGGCACCAAGAAATCGAAGACATTATCGTCCTCAAAAATAATAAAGGGACGGAGGACAATCGTGTCAGAAAGTTAGACTACTCTATCCAGTTCAGTGAATTATTTTATAAAAGATTTCTTGCAAACGAGGATATAACATTATTCTCACCTCATGAAGCTCCAGGCTTATATGATGCATTTGGAACAGAAGACTTTGACGAGTTATATGAAAAATATGAAAGAGCAACTTCTATACCAAAGAAGAAAGTAAATGCAAGAGAACTATTTACAGACTTATTGAAAGAAAGAGCAGAGACTGGCAGAATCTATATTATGAATATAGACCATAGTAATACTCATAGTTCATTTAAAGATAAAGTGAACATGAGTAATCTATGTCAAGAAATTACACTACCAACAGACCCTATCCAACATATAGAAGGAGAAGGAGAGATTGCATTATGTATTTTATCTGCAATCAATGTTGGTATTGTAAAAGACGAAGAGTTGGAATCTCTCTGTGACTTATCAGTGAGAGGACTTGAAGAACTGATAGATTTTCAAGAGTATCCAGTGAATGCAGCCAAAGTATCTACAGAATCAAGAAGAAGTCTTGGTATAGGATACATAGGACTGGCACATTATCTTGCAAAAAACAAGGTTAAATATGACGACCCTAAAGCATGGGAACTGGTTCATGATTTAACAGAAAGATTCCAATACTATCTTCTATCTTCGTCAGCTGATATTGCAGAAGAAAAAGGTGCATGTGCATACTTTGATAGAACAAAATATGCAGATGGTATATTACCTATAGATACATACAAAAAAGAAGTTGACGAGCTTGTCAAACCCATATATAATATGCCTTGGGAAGACTTGAGGAAGAGGATTAAGAAGAATGGTCTAAGACACTCTACACTCACTGCACAAATGCCGTCAGAGAGTTCTAGCGTCGTCTCTAATGCAACGAATGGTATTGAACCACCTAGAGACCATTTATCAGTCAAGAAGAGTAAGAAAGGAACACTTAAACAGGTTGTTCCACAGTATTCTCTACTTAAAAATGCATATACTATACTATGGGATATGCCTGACAACACAGGTTATATCAATGTAGTTGCAGTTATGCAGAAGTTTTTTGACCAAGCAATCAGTGGAAACTGGTCTTATAATCCCGAGAACTATACAAATGGTGAAGTTCCAGTATCGGTAATGGCAAAAGACTTACTCAACACATATAAGTATGGTTGGAAGACTTCATATTATCAAAATACTATGGACGGAAAGGTTGAAGATGTAATTACAGACCCTAATTCAGCGTCGAATGAATACATACCACCCTTGATAGATTCACCAAACAGTGAGGAAGATTGTGATGCGTGTGCAATTTGAAGATAGAAAAATAGAATTTGAGAATACTAATACGGGTATCAGAGGAAAGACAACTCCCGAAACATGGGCATTGTGGAAACAAGGTTATGTAGTTTTAAAGGACTTTATTCCTAAAGAAATTATTAACATGACTTTGGATACATGGAAAACTGTAGAAAATACAGAAGACTTTAGTAATATAATATATCGAGAAGGAGATATTATACATAACTCACCTCAAGATTCACTAGAAAAATCTATGGGTTGTTATAATGCACCATGGGGTGTTGCACTGCACAGATATTGTTGGGACAAACTAAAAGGTGTAATTGACATGAATTTAGGTGAGACTTATTCATATTCTAGAAAATATGAAAGAGGTGCATATCTAAAAGCTCATGCAGATAGACCAAGTTGTGAGATAAGTGCAACTCTATGTTTGGAATACCAGTCAGATGACGAAAGACCTTGGCCAATATGGGTCGATAACTCAACTGATTGGGTAAACAAACCTAATGAGATATACGAACAGACCCAAGCAATTCCTATCAAGAAGAGAAGAAAGGAATCTAAATCTGTTTTACTAGAGCCAGGTGATTTACTAATGTATCAAGGGCCAAATGTTGCACACTGGAGAGAATATTTTTTGGGTTCATACTCATATCATATTTTCTTACATTTTTATAATAAAGCTGGAAAGACAATAGACATTCCAGGCTATGATGAATTACATGCAGAGTTATTACCTCAAAAAGACGGTGCAACACAACCATGTAGATATGACGGAAGAAGGTCAAGATACCACGGTATAGACCCAAAGTCAGAAGAGAGGAGACTATTTGATTCATTCCAAGAAGAGTTTTGGAATAGTGATTACTGGGATAACAAACCCTATAAAAAGTCTGATTTTATAAACAATTTTGAAGAGTATGAATATTTTGATAGAAAAGCACATAGAGAGAAGAAAAGAAAAGCAAAATGACAGTATTTAATAAGAACAAAATAGATTTCACTAAAGGTAAATTATTCTTTGGTGACGAACTAAACACACAAAGATTTGACGAGTTCAAATATCCTATATTTGATAAACTCACGCAGAGACAGTTGAGTTTCTTTTGGAGACCCGAAGAAGTTTCACTACAGAAAGATAGAAATGATTATCAACAACTCAACGATGCACAAAAACACATATTTACCTCTAACTTGAGGTATCAAACTTTACTCGATTCTGTTCAGGGCAGAGCTCCATCCATAGCATTTTTACCGTTTGTGACTCTCCCTGAACTAGAATCTTGTATTATTACTTGGGACTTTATGGAGACCATACACAGTAGGTCTTATACACATATAATTAAGAATGTATATGCAAACCCAAGTGATGTCTTTGACACAATATTAGACGAAGAAGCTATTATAAAAAGAGCTGAAATGGTCACAGAGAAATACGACAAGTTTATTGAACTCGGAAGACGAAAACTTTTAGGATTAAAGGTTGACGACTACGAGTTATATAAAGCCCTATATCTTGCATTGGTATCTGTAAACATACTAGAAGGTATAAGATTTTTTGTTTCATTTGCATGTAGTTTTGCATTCGGTGAACTCAAACTAATGGAAGGTTCTGCAAAGATTATATCTTTCATTGCAAGAGACGAAGCACAACACCTTGCAACTTCACAACATATCCTAAAATGTTATCAAAAACATGAGAACGATAAAATCATGAACAAGGTCATGAAGGATTGTGAACAAGAAGTC
>CEWK01019302.1_pt1 | contig 23556 bp, 36 predicted proteins | sample 531431 | NCBI WGS metagenome assembly CEWK01 (sample SAMEA2623059, study PRJEB7988) | marine metagenome | isolation source: saline water (ENVO:00002010), including
GTGTGGTCTTTTCCGATGCCTACGTTGACACCTGGATGCGTATTAGTACCTCTTTGCCTGATAAGTATCTCACCCGACTTTACAAACTGACCTCCAAATCTCTTTACGCCGAGCCTTTTGGAATTCGAATCTCTACCGTTTTTACTAGAGCCACCAGCTTTTTTTGTTGCCATGAATTATCCTTGCTTAATTTCGTTAATCTTGATCTTTGTGAATCTTTGTCTGTGCCCTTGACGCCTCATACTATGTTTACGTCGTCTAAATCTCAATATATTAATCTTTTTGTCTTTGATTTCTTCAATGACTTCTCCTACCACTTCTACATTTTCAAGGTAAGGTGTTCCAACTTTAATATCATTCTTCTCATCAACAATTAGCAAAACATTTTTATTCGAAAACTTTTTCTCTTTCTCAGAAGGAATTCTATCAACAATAATCATAGAGCCAACTTCAACTCTATGCTGTTTTCCACCCTGTTCAATAACTGCAAACATCATTTCTCCTGAGGACGCAAAATATAAGCTTTAATAAAGAATTTATCAATACTTATGTATAATTTTAGTTAATTCTATTCTTATGAAGCTCTCAAAAAATACTATTAAAGAACTATCGCTTGTCTCTTCCCAAATCAAAAGGGAACTTACAAATATAAAAATCATTAAAGAGATTTACGACTACATTTTTAAGATCGATGGGAAAAAAACAAGAGCTTTGTTGTCCCTTTTAGCATCAAATAATAAGGATTCATCAAAAAAATCAAGGATTAATCTAGCTACCATCATTGAACTCTTACATACAGCTACACTTATTCATGATGATGTTGTAGATGATTCATACTCACGAAGAGGTAAAAAGTCTGTTAACTATTTATGGACAAATGGCCATAGCGTTTTGATGGGAGATTTCATTTATTCTAAGGCATTCAAATTAATGGTAGATCTTGACGATAACAAAATTCTAAAAGAGTTGTCGTCAGCAACAAATGACATTGCGACAGGCGAATTAGTTCAGCTTGATTCTTTCGGTCAGTTAAAAATTACAGAATCCGAATTAAAAAAAATCAATTATCTAAAAACAGGGAGGCTCTTCGAAGCAGCTTCAAAAACTGGAGCAATTTTGGGTGCAAGCAATATGAATGAAGTCAAAACATTTGCTTCAATTGGGAAAAATATTGGAATTGCATTTCAAATTAAAGACGATCTTTTAGATTATGAGTGTAACAATAAAAAAATTGGTAAACCAAAACTTAAGGATTTCAAAGAAGGAAAGATAACACTGCCTCTATTTTATGCATTACAGAGCAATGCAGGTAAAAGAAATTTTCTATTATCAAAATTAGGAAAAAAAATATCAAAAAAAGACGAAAGAGAAGTATCTAAATATATTCTTTCAGGAGAATCTTTATTAGTTACAAAAAAAACAATGCACGGTTATATTAGTTTGGCTGCAAAAAATATCGCAAGACTTAAAACACACCCATCTTATGATGAAATGTTAGAATTGTTAGAGTTTATTCAAGGAAGAGAAAAATGAATTTCGATCAATCATCTAGTTATTCTAAAGAAGATCTTATTGATTGTGGTAATGGTGAGCTTTTCGGTCCAAAAAATGGCCGTCTCCCAGTAAATGAAATGCTTATGTTTGATAGGATTGAATCAATTGATAATGATGGGGGTAAGTATGGAAAAGGCAAAATTGTGGCTTTTTTAGATATCAATCCTAATTTATGGTTCTTTAATGTTCATTTTAGAACTGATCCTGTCATGCCTGGATGTTTAGGATTGGATGCTATGTGGCAATTGTTAGGATTTTTTCTATGTTGGTCAAAATTGCCTGGTTATGGAAGAGCTCTAGGTGCAGATAAAGTGAAGTTTTTTGGTCAAGTAACACCAAATGCTAAAATCGTAAAGTATGAGATTGATATAAAACGAGTTGTCAACAGAGGAGCAGTCGTCGGCTTCGCCGATGGTGAGATGTATGTTGATGACAGACATGTTTACTCTGCTCAGAACTTGAGAGTTGGTTTATTTAAAGATACTAGTGAATTTTGATGGCTAACGCAGTAATAACAGGTATGGGAATTGTCTCATGTATTGGTAACTCAGTTGACGAGGTTACAGAAAACTTGAAAAAAGGTCAGTCAGGAATTATTTTTAATGAAAAATACAGAGATATGGGATTTAGAAGTCATGTTTCTGGCTCAATTGATCTTGATTTAACTGAACTAATTGATAGAAAAACACTTCGTTTCATGAGTAAAGCAGCTGCTTATGCATACATTGCATCAAACCAAGCACTAATGCAGGCTAACATTGAAATAAGTAATCTAGACAGATCAAGAATTGGTGTTGTAGCCGGCTCAGGAGGTGCTTCACCAGCCGCACAAATAGTAGCTTCAGATATTGCTAGAGAAAAAGGTCCTAAAAGAATTGGGCCATATTCAGTTACAAAGACAATGGGAAGTACTGTATCTGCTTGCCTAGGAACAGCTTTAAAAACTCAAGGAGTAAGTTATTCAATTTCATCGGCATGCTCAACCAGCGCTCATTGCATCGGTCACGCTGCAGAATTAATAGAGAGTGGTAAGCAAGATGTTGTGATTGCTGGAGGCGCTGAAGAGGAGCATTGGACTAATTCTTCAATGTTTGATGCTATGGGTGCCCTATCATCAAAGCATAATAAAACACCAACTATCGCATCTAGAGCTTTTGATCAAGATAGAGATGGTTTCGTTGTTTCAGGTGGAGCTGGAATGTTAATTGTTGAAAGTGAGGAACATGCTGCTAAAAGGAATGCAAACATTTTTGCCTACATAACTGGATATGCAGCCAATTCAGATGGGTTTGATATGGTCTCGCCCTCCGGTAGTGGCGCAGTTTTATGCATGAGCAATGCGCTTAAAGAATCTGATAGAAAGATTGATTATATAAATGCACATGGTACCAGCACTCCAGTTGGTGATATTTCAGAATTAAATGCCATTGGGTCAATTTTTAAAAATGACTCTCCTCTGATCAGTTCAACAAAGTCCATGACAGGCCATTCACTTGGTGCTGCTGGATCACAAGAAGCGATTTATTCAATTCTTATGATGCATAACAATTTTGTTGCTCCATCAATAAATATTTCAAATCTAGTTGATGAGGCAAGTAATCTAAATATAGTTACAGAAACAACTGATAAAGAAATCACATCAGTCATGAGCAATTCATTTGGATTTGGTGGGACTAATGCAAGCCTTGTTTTTTCAAACTCGGCTTAAAAAGGAATATCATCCTCATTAAAATCTTCTTGAGCTTTATCGGATTGACCTGTATTTCTCTCAAAGTTTTGGCTTTCGTTCATTTCATTCATGCCTGATGAATTTTTTGAATCGAGCATGGTAAGCTCATTTCCAACTATTTCAGTTGTATATCTATCAGCTCCAGTCTCTTTATCTTGCCATTTTCTTGTCTGAAGTTTGCCCTCAACATATACCTTCGAGCCTTTATCAAGATATTGTTCAGCTATTTCAGCTAACTTTCCAAAATAGACTATTCTATGCCATTCTGTTTTTTCTCTTTGTTCCCCAGTTTCCTTGTCTTTCCAGGATTCTGATGTAGCAAGAGAGATATTTGCAACAGCACTATCAGTTTGTGTATACCTAATTTCAGGTTTTTGCCCTAAATTTCCAACTAAAATTACTTTATTTACTCCTCTCGCCATGATTACCTCTTATAATCTAATAGTTTAACTCGAAAAAATATCTTTAAATAAAAAAAAATCATTTTTATGAATAAAATTTCTGTTAAAGGCGCAAGAACACATAATCTAAAAAACATAACTGTTGAAATTCCAAGAGAAAAGCTCATCGTAATTACTGGTTTATCAGGTTCAGGTAAGTCATCCCTTGCCTTTGATACGATCTATGCTGAAGGACAGCGTCGATACGTAGAATCATTATCTGCATATGCTAGACAATTCTTATCAATGATGGAGAAACCAGATGTTGATCAAATTGATGGGTTATCACCTGCAATTTCAATAGAGCAAAAATCAACCTCACACAATCCTCGATCGACCGTTGGTACAGTTACGGAAATATATGACTATTTAAGACTACTCTTCGCTAGAATTGGAGTGCCAGTATGTCCTGATCATGGAGAAATCTTATCATCTAAATCAATTTCTGAGATGTGTGATGAGATAATTCAGTCAAATATTGGTGCAAAAATAATGATCCTTGCACCTCTAGTTAGAGGAAAAAAAGGAGAACATCTTGCAATTTATGAAGACCTTAAAAAAGAAGGGTTTGTAAGGGTAAAGGTCAATGACCTAGTTTTACCAATAGAAGAATTCCCATCACTGAACAAAAATCAAAAACATAACATTAGTGCAGTTATAGATCGATTAGTTATAAAGGATGATGAAGATAATCGGCTCAGACTCTCCGAATCGATTGAAACGGCACTAAATTTATCAGATGGTCTTGTTGAAATTGAATTCACAGATGAAAAAAAAATAATCTCATTCTCATCAAGTTTCGCTTGCTCAAAGTGTGGCTACTCTATTTCTGAGCTAGAACCAAGAATGTTTTCATTTAATAATCCATTTGGAGCATGTGAAAAATGCGATGGACTTGGAGTTATTCAATATTTTGATAAAAACAAGATTGTTCAAGACGAAGACTTATCAATAAACTCGGGTGCAATAAAAAACTGGAACAGAAGAAATAGATTTTACTATCATCAGCTTAGATGTCTATCAAATCACTACGGCTTTAGTCTAGATTTGCCATGGCGGGAGCTTAATGAAGAAATCAAAGAAATAATAATGTATGGGTCTGATGACAAAATAGACTTTTCAAAAAATTTTAGAAGTGGAAGCAGAATAGTAAGAAATCATAAATTTGAGGGCGTTATACCTAATACAGAGAGACGTTTTCGCGAAACAGATTCGGAGTATCAAAAAAATGAATTAGCTAAATTATTAAGTGATAGTCATTGTGATGAATGCAATGGGTCGAGATTAAGAAAAGAATCAAGAAATGTATTTGTAAACAATAAACCAATCAATATGATCACTGAAATGAAAATTTCTGATGCTCTTGAATTTATTTCATCAACCAAACTAAAAGGCTCTCAAAAGGTTATTGCCGAAAAAATCTTAAAAGAAATAAATGATAGATTGAGTTTTTTATTGGACGTAGGTTTGAACTACTTAACACTGGATAGAAGCGCTGAGTCACTATCTGGAGGTGAATCTCAAAGAATACGATTGGCAAGTCAAATTGGTTCAGGTTTAGTTGGAGTAACATATGTCTTGGACGAACCATCGATTGGACTTCACCAAAGAGATAATGCAAGGCTAATTAAAACTCTTAAAAATTTAAAATCTCTTGGTAATACAGTGATCATTGTAGAGCATGATGAGGATGCGATAAGATCTGCGGATCATATCATTGATATTGGGCCTGGAGCAGGAATTCATGGTGGAAGAATATGCGCAGAAGGGGATGTTAAAAAAATTATTGGGACAAAATCTTCTATTACTGGTCAGTATTTGAGTGGTAAGAAAAAGATTACATTTTCAAACAAAAAAATTAAGCCAAAATCATTCATTAAAATAGTAAATGCTCACGAGAATAATCTTCAAAATATTAACGTATCTATACCAATAGGAATTTTTTCTTGTATTACAGGCGTCTCTGGTTCGGGTAAATCATCTTTGATAAATCAAACTTTAATGCCAATGTCATCTTTCTTGTTAAATAAATCAAAACTTAGAAAGGAAATAAAATGTGAATCTATTGAAGGGATAGAAATGCTTGATAAAGTCATTTCAATTGATCAAGCTCCTATTGGAAGAACTCCTAGATCTAATCCAGCAACTTACACTGGTTTATTCTCACATATAAGAGAGTTGTTTTCGCAGTCTGAAGAAGCCAGATCGCGGGGGTATAAACCGGGAAGGTTTAGTTTTAATGTTAAAGGTGGGAGATGCGAAACATGTCAAGGAGATGGAATGATAAAAGTTGAGATGCATTTCCTAGCAGATGTATATGTTACTTGTGATACTTGTAATAATAAAAGATATAACGATCAGACCCTAGAGGTTCAATACAAAGGTAAAAATATTTCAGAAGTTTTAAACATGACTGTGGAGGAAGCTCTAGATTTCTTTAAAGCAATTCCTCCAATCAAAAATAAGTTACAGACTTTGGCAGATGTTGGATTAACTTACATCACTTTAGGTCAATCTGCTGTTACTCTCTCAGGTGGTGAAGCACAAAGAATAAAGCTTGCAAAAGAGTTGTCTAAAAGAAGTACTGGAAAAACTTTATTTATATTAGATGAGCCAACAACGGGACTTCATTTTTATGATATTGAGCTTCTTTTGAAAGTTTTACTGAGATTAAGAGATCAAGGTAATACAGTCTTAGTGATTGAACATAACCTTGATGTAATTAAAAATAGTGATTGGATAATTGATTTAGGTCCTGAGGGTGGCAGCGATGGAGGAAAAGTGGTTGCTGAAGGTACACCACATGATATCGCAAAGATAAAACAATCGCATACTGGACAGTTTTTAAAAAAATTATTGTGAATTAGGAATTTGTTTCTGTTTCAATTTCAGGGCTAACAGGATTAGTGATTTCCCTATCAACTAATTCAACATAAGCCATATCAGCTTGATCGCCAGGACGTGATCCAGCTTTGATAATCCTTAAATATCCACCAGGTCTATCTTTTGATCTCGGTGAAATTTCATCAAATAGCTTTGCAACAGATGCATCATGTCTTAATTTAGAAAATATTAGTCTTCTATTTGCAACACTATCAACTTTTGCACGAGTAATTAAGGGCTCAATAAACCTTCTTAACTCCTTTGCTTTTTGAACCGTTGTTTTGATTAATTCTTGTTCGATTAAAGCAATGGAAAGATTTTTAAACAGAGACTTTCTGTGGGATGAAGGTCTATTTAGTTTTCTTCCTGATTTTCTGTGTCTCATCTTCAACCCATTGGTGGCCAATTATCAACAGTGGTGCCTAAAGCAAAACCCTTCGAGGCAAGAACATCTTTTATCTCATTTAAAGACTTTTTTCCAAGATTAGGTGTTTTAAGCAAATCAAACTCGGATCTTTGAATCAAATCACCAATTAGAAAAATACTTTCAGCTTTTAAACAATTAGTTGATCGAACAGTCAATTCAAGTTCTTCGATTGATCTCATTAAAAGTGGATCAAAATCATTTTGATCTTTTTTGGCTTCTTGTTCTGCGATAGCATCCAAGTCAACAAAAGAAGCAAGTTGTTGTTGAAGGATAGTTGCAGAATGCTCAATTGCCATTTTTGGATCAAGCGTTCCATCAGTTTCAAGTTCAACAATCAGCTTATCTAGATCAGTTCTCTTTTCAAATCTTGCATTTTCAACAGAATAAGCAACTCTTTTTACTGGACTGAAAGAGGCATCTACTTTTAGTGATCCGACAGCTTCGTCAGAGTCAGATCTGGTGTCAGCAGGTTCATACCCTCTTCCAGTGCGAACAGTAGCTGTAAGTGATAATTTTACTTTATCAACAAGCGAGGCAATATGATGATCCTCATTTACTAATTCTACATTCCCAGGCACTTCAAACATTCCAGCTTTTACTTCTGATGGCCCTGAAACATCAAGCTTTATCTCTGCTGTAGCACCTTCAATAATATTTATTGGCATATCTTTTAAATTGAGAAGAATATCTATAACGTCCTCTCTAACTCCATCTATAGTGGAATACTCATGTGAGATGCCTTCAATACTTACATTTGTAATAGCCGCACCAGGCATAGATGATAAAAGTATTCTTCGCAAAGCATTACCAAGTGTGTGGCCAAAACCTCTTTCTAACGGTTCTAGAGTAATTTTTGCGACCTGATCGCTAACGGTTTCAACCTGTATTTCTGTCGGTACGAGTAAATCAATTATTGATGTTTGCATATTTTCCTTCCGTTTTATTTAGAGTAAAGCTCAATTATGAGATTTTCGTTAATTTCTGCACTTAAATCTGACCTATCGGGCACAGATTTAAATACTCCTGTAAATTTGTCCTTATCAACTTCAACCCATCCAGATAACTCTTTCTTGTCACCTAAATCTAATGCAGCTTTAATCCTTATTTGTTTTTTTGCCTTTTCGCGCACAGATATTACATCATCTTGCTTTACCTGATAAGAGGGTATATTCACAGTTTTACCATTTACCTCAAACGCCTTATGGGTAACCATTTGTCTAGCTTCGGCTCTCGTTGAAGCAAAATTCATTCTGTATACAACATTATCTAATCTTTTTTCTAAGTAACTTAATAGATTTTCGCCAGTGTTACCTTTAGATTTTGCAGCTTTTTTGTAGTAATTTCGGAATTGCTTTTCTAGAATTCCATACATTCTTTTAACTTTCTGCTTTTCTCTTAACTGTAGTCCATAGTCTGATAATCTACCCCTGCGCATTCCATGCATACCTGGAGCTGTCTCCATATTACATTTTTCTTCAACAGCTCTTTCACCACTTTTAAGAAGTAGATCAGTTCCTTCTCTTCTTGAGAGCCTTAAAGATGGTCCTCTGTATCTAGCCATAATTACTCCTTATACTCTTCTTTTCTTTGGGGGCCTACATCCATTATGTGGAAGTGGTGTTACATCCGTAATGCTTTTAATCTTGAGTCCACAGGCATTAAGCGATCTGATTGCTGATTCTCGTCCTGCTCCTGGCCCTTTTACTTTGACATCAAGGCTTACCATTCCCATTTCTTTTGCAGTGTTACCAACTCTTTCCGCAGCAATCTGTGCAGCAAATGGAGTGCTTTTCCTTGACCCTCTAAATCCTGAGCCTCCTGATGTTCCCCAACATACTGCATTCCCACTTTTATCGGTGATTGTGATGATTGTATTGTTAAATGAGGAATGTATATGTGCTATTCCTTCTGCAACACTCTTTTTTGTTTTTTTAGATTTCGCCATATTATGCTCTCATTGGTTTTTTAGGTCCTTTTCTGGTCCTAGCATTTGTTTTAGTTCGTTGACCTCGAGTCGGTAATTTTCTTCTATGCCTAATGCCTCTATACGTGCCAAGATCCATCAATCTTTTAATATTGGTACTGATTTCTCTTCTTAAGTCTCCTTCAGTAATATACTCAGAAACTGCATCTCTTATTTTTTCAATCTCATCCTCTTTCATATCCATCAGTTTTTTTGATATGTCAATTTCAAGCGAATTACATATTTTTTGTGCGGTATGCCTGCCAATTCCATAGATGTGAGTCAAAGCAATCTCAAGATGTTTATTTTCTGGAACGTTAACTCCTGCTATTCTTGCCATATTATCCTATCCTTGTCTTTGTTTATGTTTTGGATCTGTTTTACAAATGACATATAAAACTCCTTTTCTTCTAACTAATTTGCAGTCTCTGCAAATTTTTCTAACTGACGCACGTACTTTCATTTATCTTCTATAGCTCTTTAGGTTTGCCTTCTTCAATAATGAAGAGTATTGAGAAGACATCATATGTGATTGAACTTGAGACATAAAATCCATAAGAACAACTACAATTATTAAAACAGACGTGCCACCCAGATAAAAAGACACTCCAGCAAAATTAATTAAGCCTAATGGCAATAGACAGATCAAAGTAAGGTAAATACTTCCAAACACAGTAAGTCTTGCCAACACGTTGTCAATATATGAAGCAGTCTGTTCTCCAGGTCTAATACCAGGAATATATGCACCAGATCTTTTTAAATTATCTGAAACCTCTTTAGTGTCAAAGGTTAATGCTAACCAAATAAAACAAAAAGAAACAATTAGCACTGCGAAAGTAATTATGTAAAGCGGTTGACCTGGATTGAGTGCCAATGAAAAGGTTTGCAAGAATCCTAGTGCTTCATTTTGACCAAACCAAGTTGATAATGAGGCAGGAAATAGTAAAAAGGTGCTTGCAAAAATTGCAGGAATAACTCCAGACATATTTACTTTAAAGGGTAAGTGGCTAGCCTGTGCCTGCATCAATCTTCTACCCTGCTGACGTTGAGCATAATTTACTGTAATTCTTCTCTGACCTCTTTCAATAAACACAACTATTGCAATTACAACCATTGCAAGTACACCGATTGAAAGGAGCATAAGTATATTTAAATCACCTTGTCTTGCTTGTTCGAGTGCCTGACCTATAGCACCAGGGATTCCAGTTAAGATACTAGTGGCAATAATAATTGAGATACCATTTCCTATTCCTCTCTCAGAGATCTGTTCACCTAACCACATTAAAAAAACTGTACCTGCAACAACTGTAAACACAGCTGTTACAAAAAATGATGTGCCAGGATTATACGCCAAACCACTTGAGGATAATGTAACAGCTAATGCTGATGCTTGAACAAAAGCTAATGCTACTGTTCCATATCTAGTGTATTGAGTAATAGCATTTCGGCCAGCTTGGCCTTCTTTTTTAAGTTCAATTAAGTATGGTATGGCATTAGAAAACAGCTGCATTATGATTGCTGCAGAAATGTAGGGAACAACATTGAGCGCAAAAATACTCATTCTCTCAAGTGCCCCACCAGAGAATAAATTAAATAGTTCGAGTATGGTTCCTTGATTTTGATCAAATAATGATGAAACCCTTACTGGATCAATTCCTGGAATTGGAATATGGGTACCAATTCTATAAACAATGATACAACCAAGCACAAATCTAAGCCTTTTCCATAGATCACTCATGTTGTTATCCTGAGCCATTTACTTTATTTTTCCTCCAGCATTTTTAACAGATTCTGCTGCCCCTTTAGTTAGGTATATGCCCTCAAAGCTCATTGGTGAGTCAAGCTTAGCATCTCCGTAAACCCTGACTTGTTTTATTGATTTAGATATAAATTTCATTTCCAATAAAACTGCAATTGAGACTTCTGTTAAGCCAACAAGATTTTTTAAATTTATCTCGGCAGTATTAGAATTTTTTCTAGAACTGAAACCAAATTTTGGTATTCGTTGTTGCAGGGGCATTTGCCCACCTTCAAAGCCTCTTGGAATATTTCCACCAGACCGTGATTTTTGACCTTTATGTCCTCTTCCGGCAGTCTTACCTGAGCCAGAGCCAATACCTCTACCAACTCTTTTTGAATTTTTCACTGTTCCTTTAGATTTAAGTGTGTTCAATTTCATATTTTAATTTTCAATTACTTTTATCATGTCGTTAACTTTCCGGATCAGTCCTCTATTGCTTGGGGTATCTAGAACATCAATAACCTGATTGAGTTTCTTGAAGCCCAATCCGTCAATACATTTCTTATGATTTCTCATCCTGCCAATCTTGCTCTTAATTAACTGAATCTTTATATATTTGTCAGCCATCATAGATCCTCAATCTTTTTCCCTCGTCTCATGGCCACATCCTCAGGCGATTCCATTTCTTTCAATGCATTCACTGTAGCCCTAACAACGTTAACTGGATTAGTTGATCCATAGCATTTTGCTAGTACATTTTGCACACCAACTAACTCCAATACAGCTCTCATTGCACCACCTGCAATAATCCCTGTACCTTCAGATGCCGGTTGCATATAAACGTTAGCTGAGCCATGTTTTGATTTAATTGGGTACCATAAGGTACTTCCATTAAGACTGACCTCAACCATATTTCTTCTAGCATTTTCCATAGCTTTTTGTATGGCAATTGGTACTTCTTTTGCCTTGCCTCTTCCAAATCCAACTCTTCCTTTTCCGTCCCCAACGACAGTAAGAGCTGTAAATCCGAAAATTCTTCCTCCCTTCACTACTTTTGCAACTCTATTTACTTGGACAAGCTTTTCTTCAAGTACATCTTGTTGAACTGTTAAATTTTCTTGATTCATTAGAACACCAATCCATTTTCTCTTGCTGATTCAGCAAGCGCTTTAACTTTGCCGTGATATATATATCCTGACCTATCAAATACAACTTCTTTTATACCAGCATCTAATGCCCTTGAAGCAATAGTTTTACCAATTAGCTTTGCCGATTCAATATTATTATTACCAAGTTTATTATCTTTCTCATTTGATGAAGCAGAAACAATAACTTTTGATCCATTAGATTCAAGAAGTTGAGCATAAATGTACTTATTTGACTTAAATATCGATAATCTTGGTTTAGATTGCTTTGTAATATTAGATCTTATCTTAGTTGATCGTTTAATTCGCATATACTTTTTATTCATATCAAGCACCAGCTCCCGCAGCTTTTTTAGCTTCCTTACGTTTAATTTGCTCATCTGCATACTTAACACCTTTACCTTTGTATGGCTCAGGCGGTCTATAGGCTCTAATTTCAGCAGCTGTCTGACCTAATAATTGTTTATTGTGGCTCTTTAAGATAATTTCTGTTTGTGAAGGAGTTTCGGCAGTAACATTTTCAGGTAATTGATGTTTTATTGGATGAGAGAAGCCAAGGGTTAGATCAAGAGTATTTCCATTTAATTTTGCTCTATAACCAACACCTACAAGCTCTAATTTTTTTTCAAAACCAATATTCACCCCTATTACCATGTTGTTAATGAGCGCCCTCGTTGTCCCCGCAATTGCTACCTGAGTACTAATACTTTCATCATATTTAATTTTGACACTGCTATCTTCTTGAACAACAGAAATATCTTTATTTATTGTGAGTTCATCTTTGCCTTTCGGCCCCTCAACAATAACTTTGTTGTTCTCAACTGAAAGCTTTACGTTATCAGGTATGGATACTGGATTTTTTGCTACTCTTGACATTTATTAAAATACCTCACAAATTATTTCGCCACCAATATTCTTTGATCTTGCCTGCTTATCAGTGAGGAGTCCTTGATTTGTTGAAAGAACATAAATACCCAGTCCATTCTTAACAGTTTTTAAATCAGAAGCGCCAGAATACCTTCTCAAACTGGGCTTACTTACCCTACTTAATTTCTTAATAGCGGGTTTGGTATCTATATATTTAAGATGAACTTCTATTTGAGATTGATTTTCTTTTTTTATTGTTTCGCAACTCAATAAATAGCCCTCCCTAATAAGTAAATCTATCAGTTCCTTTTTAAGTTTTGAGGAAGGTATCTCAATTGATTGTTTGCCTCTTAATAATCCATTTCTTATTCTTGTAAGACAATCGGCTATGGGGTCTTGAAAACTCATAATTTATTACCAGCTTGATTTAGTTAATCCAGGAATTTCGCCACGCATTGCTGCTTCCCTAAGTTTTATCCTGCTAAGACCAAATTTTCTATAAACTGCATGTGGCCTCCCAGTAATTGAGCATCTTCTCACTAATCTAGAAGGGCTAGCATTTCTCGGTAGGTTTTGAAATTTTTGGTATGCAGCCATTCGATCATCATAAGAGTTGTTCATATTTTGAAAAATGCTTTTTAATTGCTCTCTTTTGTTTTTGAATTTAGCGACGATTTTTTCACGTTTTTTTTGCCTAGCAACTATTGATTTTCTGGTCATAATTTAATTCCTAAATGGGAAATTTAACGCCTGCAAGAGTGCCTTAGCGTCAATTTTATTGTTAGCAGATATATTGATACAAATATCCATGCCCCTAATTTTGTCAATGTTGTCATAATTAATTTCAGGGAAGATAATTTGTTCTTTTATCCCCATGCTGTAATTTCCTTGTTCATCAAAAGATTTTGGATTAAGTCCCCTAAAATCCCTTTCTCTTGGAATAGCGACATTGATTAATCGTTCTATGAAGTCATACATTCTTTTGCCTCGAAGAGTAGCCTTGCAGCCCATAGGCCATCCTTCACGAATCTTAAAACTTGCAACTGATTTCCTAGCGTATGTGATAATTGCTTGTTGCCCAGCTATTGCGGTTAAGTCAGACTTTGCAGATTCAAGATACTTTTTGTCAATTGCTGCCTCTCCAACACCCATGTTAATAACAACTTTTTTTAATCTAGGAACTGCCATAATATTTTTAATACCCAAATCACTCATTAATTTAGGTGCAATTTCGTTGTTAAAAGTGTCTTGTAGGTTCATCTTATATCTTTGAGTTATCTGATTTAAATATTCTTACTTTCTTATTGCTATCTTCAATTAAATAACCAATCCTATCTGCTTTCTTTTTTTTTGGATTCCATATTGCGATATTTGAAAGATTGATTGCAGCTTCTTTTTCAACGATGCCACCAGTAATTCCCATTTGAGGATTCGGTTTAGTATGTTTCTTCATAATATTGATTCCTGAAACTGTGGCCTTGTTGTTTTTAAGAATCTTTTGGATAGTACCTCTCTTGCCTAGGTCCTTTCCAGCAATGATGACAACCTCGTCGCCGCTAATAAATTTTGTTTTCGTTTTAATTGAATTCATAAAACCTCTGGTGCCAATGATAAAATTTTCATGAAGCTTCCAACTCTAAGCTCTCTTGTAACTGGACCAAATACTCTTGTTCCAATTGGCGCTTGTTGTTGATTTAATAAAACTGCCGCATTCTCATCAAATTTGATTAAGGAGCCATCATTTCTTCTTACTCCCTTTTTAGATCTTACGATTAATGCATTGACTACTTGACCCTTCTTTACCTTGCCATTTGGTATGGCTTCTTTAACTGCCACTTTAATTACATCACCTATATTGGCATATCTCCTTTTAGATCCACCTAATACTTTTATGCACATTACACTTCTAGCGCCGCTATTGTCAGCAATATTTAATACTGATTGCATTTGAATCATTCAGCCACCTCATCTTTGTTAGCACTATTATCATTTTTTTCATTTACCAAAAGCCAAGTTTTTGTCTTTGAGTATGGCTTTGACTCTCTAATGGTTACAATGTCACCTAAATTTGCGGAATTTTCTTCATCATGTGCATGAAGTTTGCTAGTTCGTTTAATAATTTTCCCGTACTTCGAATGCTTGACTTTCCTTTCGACTAGGACAGTGATGGTCTTATTAGCCTTATTGCTGACCACAACTCCTGATAATGTTCTGGGATTACCACTCATTATTGTTCCTCTTTTGCTTTATTTGCATTCATAGCAGTTTTTATTTGCGCAATCTTTTTCCTTGCAAGTTTAAGATTATGTGTCTCATTCATTTGTCCAGTTTTATGTTTCATTCGCATATCAAATAATGAAGACATCTCATCATTCAGCAACACCATGAGTTCCTTATTGGTTTTACCTAGATATGTGCTGAATATATTTTCTTTAGTCTTAGCCATAGGTATTTATTTCTTCACAAAAGTAGTTTTTACAGGGAGTTTTGCAGATGCTAGCCTAAAGGCTTCTCTTGCAATCTCTTCTGAGACTCCAGACATCTCATATAATATTTTTCCAGGTTGAACTAATGATACCCAGTACTCAACATTACCCTTTCCCTTGCCCATTCTGGTTTCTAAAGGTTTCTTTGTAATTGGTTTATCTGGAAAGATTCTTATCCAGATATTACCACCTCTTTTGATATATCTCGTCATGGCTCGCCTTGCTGATTCTATCTGTCTAGCAGTAATTCTTCCTCTGGTGGATGCTTTGAGTCCAAACTTACCGAAGGCTATAGTGCTTCCATTTTGTGCGAGACCTCTATTTCTGCCCTTATGCATTTTTCTGAATTTTGTCTGTTTAGGTTGAAGCATTATTTATTCTCCTCTTTAAATGGATCATCCATAATTTCACCTCGATAAACCCATACTTTGACGCCTATAATTCCATAGGTTGTCGCGGCCTCAGCAGTACCATAATCCACGTCAGCTCTGAGAGTATGAAGCGGAACTCTACCCTCCCTGTACCATTCAGTTCTTGCTATTTCAGCTCCGCCTAAACGTCCAGATACCTCAGTTCTTACTCCCTTAGCACCTTGTCTTAAGGAGCTTTGTACTGCTCTCTTCATAGCACGTCTGAACTGTACTCTGCGCTCAAGTTGCTGAGCAATTCCTTCAGCAAGAATTGTTGCATCTAAATCAGGTTTTCTGATCTCTTTGATATTAATTTGAGCAGAACTGTTTACAATCTTTTCTATTGCTTTTTTGATTTCTTCAATTTCTTCACCTTTTTTACCGATAATAATACCAGGCCTTGAAGTATTTATGTTCACAATAAAGTTTTGCGCAGATCTTTCAATATCAACGCTACTAACAGAGGAAAAACGTAACTTTTTCTTTAAAAAATCTCTTACCTTTAAATCTTCAATAAGATTTTCTTTAAACAATTTTCCTTTTGCGTACCAGCTGGCATGATGTTTTTTAATAACACCTAATCTAAAACCAGTTGGATGTACCTTCTGACCCATTATATTGCCTCGTCCGTAAGTATTATTTCAATATGACATGTAGGTTTTGTGATCCTATCAGCCCTTCCTCTTGCTCTTGGTTTAATTCTTTTAAGTCGCATGCCTTGATTTACAATCAACGACTTTATTCTTAATTTATCAATATCTGCATTATGATTGTTTTCAGCATTTGCTAAGGCTGAATCGAGTAATTTTTTAATAACTCGAGCACCTTTCTTTTTGCTGAAGCTTAAGAAATCTGAAGCCTGTTCAATAGGCATATCCCTGACTACACTAGCAACAAGGTTAGCCTTTTGAGGAGACAACCTAGTACCTTTTAAAAATGCTCTAGTTTCCATTATTTAGCCTGTCTGTCTCCTGAATGCAATTTAAAAGTTCTTGTAATTGCAAATTCACCTAACTTATGACCAACCATGTCTTCATTTATAAATACTGGCACGTGCTGTCTTCCATTATGAACAGATATTGTTAAGCCAACCATATTTGGAGAAATCATAGATCTTCTTGACCATGTCTTAATTGGTTTTTTGCTATTTTCTGAAATAGCTTTATCAATTTTTCTTTGCAATGATAAATCTATGAATGGTCCTTTTTTTAATGAACGCGGCATATTAACGTTTTCCCCTTCTTCTAACAATTAAGTTATCTGACCTTGTATTCTTTCTTGTTTTAAAGCCCTTAGTTGGCATACCCCATGGTGAAGATGGATGTCTGCCTCCTGAGGTTCTCCCCTCTCCTCCTCCATGAGGATGATCTATTGGATTCATAGCAACACCTCTAACAGTAGGTCTGATGCCCTTCCATCTTTTTGCACCAGCTTTTCCAAAAGATCTCAAATTGTTTTCAGAATTTGAAACAACACCAATAGTTGCTCTGCATTCTGACAAAATCTTTCTCATTTCACCAGATTGGAGCCTCAATGTAGTATATATTCCCTCTTTAGCAACTATTCTTGCGCTTGCTCCAGCTGATCTTGCGATTTGTCCACCCTTACCTGGCTTCATTTCTACGCAATGAACATTTGTGCCAAGAGGTATATTTGACATTTTCATGGAATTACCAGGACTGATCTCTGTTTGCTCTGCTGATAATACTTTTGATCCAATCTTAATCTTTGATGGAGCAATTATGTATGAACGATCACCATCCTCATACTTTATTAGAGCGATGTATGCTGAGCGATTTGGATCATATTCTATTCTTTCAACTGTTCCAGTAATACCAGTTTTAGATCTTTTAAAATCAATGATCCTATAATGGTGTTTATGACCTCCACCTTTATGTCGAGTTGTGATTCTGCCAAGATTATTTCTACCACCGTTCTTTGATTTTTTTTCAGTTAAAGGCTTATATGGCTTACCTTTATAAAGATCTCTTTTTACAGAAACAACAAATCTTCTTCCTGGACTAGTTGGTTTTGCTTTGGTAACACTCATTATGAAATGCCCTCAAATTTTATTTCATCACCTTGCTTTAGGGAAACAAATGCTTTCTTGAAGTCTGATCTTCTGTATACACCAAACTTATTTCTTTTAGTCTTACCCTTAGAGATGGAGGTGCTAACAGACGTTACACTCACACTAAATAATTCCTCAACAGCTTTTTTAATTTGGTTCTTTGTAGCAGATTTATTTACTCTGAATACGACCTGGTTATTATTTATTGATAATGCAGAAGTTTTTTCAGTTACATGTGGAGATTCGATGATCCTGTATAAGTTTTGTTTATTCATCTAACCCAATCCTCAATCAACTTAAAAGCTTCTGGCACAATTACAACCCTGTCAGATCGTAGTAATAAAACTGGGTTGATTTCTTTGACAGTGGCTACCTCAACATTTGGAATATTTCTTGCAGACAAATGAAGATTTAAATCAATTTCATCAAGTATAAAAAGGATACTTTCCCTCTCGAGTTTATTTTCTTTTAGAACTTTGACCATTTCTTTCGTTTTTGGTGCCTTAAGAGTTGGTTTTGCGAGCGCAACTATACGTTCTTGTCTATAGAGCTCAGATAATATTGATCTTATGGCAGCTCTGTACATTTTCTTATTAATTTTTTTTGAGTAATCTCTATTGCTCGAAGCGAATGCAACCCCGCCACCACGCCATAATGGACTTCTAATTGTTCCTGCTCTTGCTCTACCAGTACCTTTTTGTCTGAAAGGTTTTCTTCCGCCACCTCTTACATCAGATCTATTTTTTTGTTTATGAGAGCCCTGTCTTCCGCCTGCTAAAAAACTTACAACTGCTTGATGAACTAAATCTTGGTTAAAGTCATTACCATATATAGCTTTAGAAAGATTAATATCTTTTTCCTTGGATTTTCCATTTACAAGACTAATTTTCATGAGTGTTTTACAGACTTAGTAATTTTTAAGATCGAGCCAGTTGGTCCTGGCACAGCACCTTTTACAAATAATAGATTATTCTCGATATCAGTTTTTACAAGTTTTAGGTTTTGTATTGTTTTTCTCTCATTACCCATTTGACCTGACATTTTTTTACCTTTCCAAACGCGTCCAGGTGTTTGGCATTGCCCAGTTGAACCATGAGCTCGATGAGATAATGAATTGCCGTGAGTAGCATCTTGCATCCTAAAATTATGTCGTTTAATTACGCCAGCATAGCCTTTACCTTTAGATTTTCCAGTAATATCGAGTTGGTCGCCCTCCTCAAATAGTGAAGCATCAACAGTTTGTCCGATACTAAAATCTTCACCCTCATCTACTCTGAATTCCTGAAGATTACCCGGTGTAATATTAGTTTTCTTAAAAAATTCATTTAATGGCCTGTTGTGTTTTCTTTTTTCAAAGTGATTTTTTGAAAGGGTCACAGAAGAGTAACCACACTTTTGTTGATTTTGAATTGAAGCAACTGTGTTACCGGCAACAGAAATTATTGTTACAGGTACTGAAGTGCCGTCCTCTGTAAAGAGTCTCGACATACCTGCTTTTTTTCCTATTAAGCCAATGCTCAATTTTATCTCCTTTTTTACGGGGCTTTACCCTCTATGGCCGTGTTACGTTAAAAAAAGTTTCAAATTAACCTAAGCTAATTTGAACGTCTACTCCTGATGACAAATCGAGCTTCATTAATGCATCGACTGTTTTATCAGTCGGTTGAACAATATCCATCAACCTCTTATAAGTCCTAATTTCGTACTGATCTCTGGCATCTTTATCTTTATGCGGAGAAATCAATATAGTTGTTCTCTCTTTTTTAACAGGTAACGGTATGGGACCTTTGACCGTAGCTCCTGTTTTCTTTGCAGTCTCGGAAATTAATCTTGCCGAAGCATCAATTAGACGATAGTCAAAAGCTTTCAATCTAATTCTTATATTTTGTTGCTCCATAAATTCGTCAAATCATACAAAGGTTGCGTATTCTAGGCTCTAATAAGGTGATATGTCAATAAGAATTTAGGCAGTTTTAAGTTGTTCAGCAATATTGTTTGGAACTTCAGCATATTTGAGAAATTCCATTGAAAAACTTGCTCTTCCTTGAGTTTGAGATCTAACATCCGTTGCATATCCAAACATCTCAGCAAGAGGCACTTCTGCTCTTACTACCTTACCTGATGGTATTTCGTCCATACCTTGAATGATCCCTCTTCTTCTGTTCAAATCTCCCACAACGTCACCCATGTGTTCTTCTGGGGTTACAACTTCAACCTTCATCACTGGCTCGAGTAAAACTGGTTTTGCTTTTAACGCCCCTTCTTTAAGTGCCATAGAACCAGCTACTTTGAAAGCCATTTCGCTTGAATCGACATCATGAAATGAACCGTCATACAATGTTGCTTTCAGTGCTAACAATGGATAGCCTGCAATCACACCATTTTGCATTTGCTCAGATATGCCTTTATTTACAGACGGAATATATTCTTTCGGTATAGCGCCACCAACAATTTCGTCTACAAATTCGTATTCATCATCCAATCCAAGAGGTTCAAGTTTTAGCCAAACGTGGCCATATTGACCTCTTCCACCACTTTGCCGCACATATTTACCTTCGATTTCAACTGTTTGTGTAATTGTTTCTCTATAAGCAACTTGAGGTTTACCAATATTAGCTTCAACAGAAAATTCCCTCTTCATTCTATCAACAAGAACATCAAGATGAAGTTCTCCCATACCAGAGATAATTGTTTGTCCAGATTCCTCATCACTATTTACTCTAAATGATGGATCTTCTTGAGCTAATTTGCCCAAAGCAATGGACATTTTCTCTTGATCTGCTTTTGATTTTGGTTCTACAGCAACCGAGATGACTGGTTCTGGAAAATCCATTCTTTCAAGAATGATTTCATCATTAGCGTCGCATAAAGTGTCTCCAGTGGTAACGTCCTTTAAACCAATGCATGCAGCGATGTCACCAGCTCTAATTTCTTTAAGTTCATTTCTATTATTTGAGTGCATTTGGACCATTCTTCCAATTCTCTCTTTTTTAGATTTTGTTGAATTAATTACAGAATCTCCTACAGACATAACTCCTGAATAAACTCTTATGAAGGTTAGTGTCCCAACAAAAGGATCTGTAGCAATTTTAAATGCTAATGCTGAAAATGGTTCATCATCTGATGAACTTCTTGAGGCCTCTGTTTCCTCATCTCCTGGCAGTGTTCCTTTTATGGCTTCAACCTCATCTGGTGCAGGAAGAAAATCTATTACAGAATCTAATACTGCTTGAACACCCTTATTTTTAAATGCACTTCCACACAGCGCAGGAACAATTTCATTAGATATGGTTCTTACTCTTAAACCCTGTTTTATTTCCTCAATACTTAAGTCCCCTTTCTCTAGATAGGACTCCATTAATTCTTCATTGGCTTCAGCAGCTACCTCTAACATTTCTTCTCTTAGAGCATCGCAACGCTCTCTCATGTCTTCAGGGATTTCTTCAGAATTAAATGTTAATCCTTGGTCAGATTCACTCCAATAAATTGCTCTCATATTAATTAAGTCAACAACTCCTTTGAAATCATCTTCTGCACCAATGTTAAGCTGTATTGGAACGACGTTTGCTTTTAATCTATCCTTGATCTGTTGAAGTACTCTCTCAAAATCTGCCCCGGCGCGATCCATTTTATTCACAAATACTATCCTTGGAACACTATATCTATTTGCTTGTCTCCATACAGTTTCAGATTGAGGTTCAACACCTGAGGTGCCACAAAAAACCACCACTGCACCATCCAATACTCTAAGTGATCTTTCAACCTCAATAGTAAAATCTACGTGACCAGGCGTATCAATAATATTAATTCTGTGTTGATCATACTGTTGTTCCATACCAGACCAAAAACATGTCGTTGCAGCAGAAGTTATGGTTATGCCTCTTTCTTGTTCTTGCTCCATCCAGTCCATGGTTGCGGCACCATCATGAACTTCACCAATTTTATGAGATAGGCCTGTATAAAAAAGAACTCTTTCAGTTGTTGTGGTCTTTCCAGCATCAACATGAGCACATATACCAATGTTTCTATACTTATTGAGCTCTGTACTTCTGGACATTTTTATTAAAACCTAAAATGAGAAAAGGCTTTGTTAGCCTCTGCCATTTTGTGAACGTCCTCTTTCTTTTTAACAGCTGCTCCCTTGCCAAGTGCTGCATCTGACAATTCTCCAGCAAGTCTTTGATCCATTGATTTTTCATTTCTTTTTCTTGCAGCATCAACTAACCATCTCATTGCTAAAGCCTGTCGTCTCGATGGCCTTACTTCTACTGGAACCTGATATGTAGCCCCTCCTACTCTTCTAGATTTCACTTCAACAACTGGCCCTACCTCATCCAATGCTTTCTTGAATACTTCGACTGGATCTGATTTCTTATCTTTATCAACAATATTAAACGCTCCATAGACAATTTTTTCAGCAACTGATTTTTTTCCATCTTTCATAATATGGTTCATGAACTTAGCAACAATAATATCTTGAAATTTAGGATCTGGTATAACTTTCCTTTTTTCAGGACTTCTTCTTCTTGGCATTATTACTTACCTTTTTTTGCGCCGTATTTTGATCTGCGTTGTTTTCGATTTGCAACGCCAGAGGTATCTAATGAGCCCCTTACTGTGTGATACCTTACGCCTGGCAGGTCTTTGACTCGACCACCACGTATAAGCACAACTGAGTGCTCTTGAAGATTATGACCTTCACCACCAATGTAAGATGTTACCTCATACCCGGTAGTAAGACGCACCCTACACACTTTTCTTAAAGCAGAATTTGGTTTTTTTGGCGTTGTTGTATAAACCCGAGTGCACACACCTCTTCTTTGAGGTGAATTTTCAAGGGCAGGTACGTCAGTCTTCCTAGACTTAGGTTTCCTAGGTTTTCTTAGTAATTGATTAACAGTAGCCATAATTGTGCGTGATTTTAAGCCTCATCCGTACTCTGGTCAACATCAACTTCTTTTTCTTGAAGTTCTTGCCTAAGGGCAGCTTCTACCTCATCAGCAGTTAAGATTGAATCATCGATTGAGGAGGTTTTCTTTGATTTCATTTGATCGTGATACTCCATACCTGTTCCCGCAGGTATTAATCTACCCACAACCACATTCTCTTTTAAGCCTCTCAGTACATCTCTTTTTCCAGTAACAGATGCTTCTGTTAAAACTCTTGTTGTCTCCTGGAAGGATGCAGCAGAAATAAATGAATTTGTGGTTAGTGATGCCTTAGTAATGCCAAGTAAAACTCTCTCAAATTGAGCTGGTTCCTTATTTTGATCTGAAACCCTGATATTTTCTTCAACCAATTCAGAATATTCCACTTGATCACCTTGAATAAACTTAGTATCTCCACCACTAATGATATTGGCCTTTCTAAGCATTTGCCTAAGAATAGTCTCAATATGTTTATCGTTAATAGATACTCCTTGAAGTCTGTAGACATCTTGAATTTCATTAACAATAAAATTTGTTAAATCAGGAATTCCTCGTAATTTTAGAATATCATGTGGGCTTAGAGGGCCTTCAGAAATAATGTCGCCCTTCTCAACTCTTTCTCCCTCAAAAACACTTAATATTCTATGCTTAGGAATTAACATCTCTTGGTTTTGAGATTTTTTAGTAGCTCCTTCAGGAGTGATAACAAGTCTTACTTTTCCTTTGGTTTCTTTACCAAAGGAGATAACTCCACTGTCCTCAGCAAGAATGGCAGAATCTTTAGGTTTTCTTGCCTCAAATAAATCTGCAACTCTAGGTAATCCACCTGTTATGTCTTTAGTTTTTGAACCCTCTAATGGAATCCTAGCAATGACTTCTCCAGCATATATTTTGCTTTTATCTTTAAGGTTA
>CEWK01028191.1_pt1 | contig 23489 bp, 26 predicted proteins | sample 531431 | NCBI WGS metagenome assembly CEWK01 (sample SAMEA2623059, study PRJEB7988) | marine metagenome | isolation source: saline water (ENVO:00002010), including
GCTCCTGCCGGGATTTGAACCCGGGTCGCCGGGATGAAAACCCGGTATGATGGACCGAACTACACCACAGGAGCTGAAGCCTCCGAGATGTGGTCGACACATAATCGAATCGGGTAGAAGGACACTCTGAGTCCCTCAATCGGGTTCAAATTACTCTTCTTCCTCTAACAGAGAATCCCACCAACTAATTGCTGGCAGGAAAACCACTAGGGATACTACGGTTAGTATGAACCAAATAAGTGGATTGGATAGTAGGTTTAGTAATTGGTCTCCCCAAACACCAACCACTATTCCTTGAATTCCAAATCTCAATCCCCTGCCCCACAGACCTGCAATAATAAATTGACGCTGGTCCATCTCCCCCATTCCTGCTATCCATGCGAGAGCTTTGTAGGGGATTGGTGAAAGTGCGGCGATGAATATACCAGCACTCCCATATCTTTCAATTAGATTATCCAATCTGACAATATGCTTTCTTTTTATGAATCTCTCTGCGAAATTTCGTCCCAATACTTTTCCAAGCCACCATCCTAAAACCGCTCCTGCAACACTGGTCAAGGTCACTATCAGCCAGATCAGAAATAATTTCATTGGCTCCCCTTGTGCCTGTAAGTACATCGGCAAGGTTAGTGCTTCAGGTGGGATGGGTTGGATAACTGCTTCAGTGAATGATAGAATTCCCAATCCTGGGAGGCCCAAATCAAGTGACCACTCAATGTAGGAATCCCATGTATCCCAAAACTGACCTGGCAACAGTCCCATATACGGTCGTCGATGTCATTGCATTATGAAATAGTGGTATTTGTGGGGAATTCTAGAGGCAAAACCAATGAAAGAGAGGCGTGACGAATGAGTATGGGCGATATCACGGTTCTAGATACATCGGCCCTAATTTCCTGGCCCTTGTCTGAATTGAATGGCTCAATGATTGTAAATTCACAGATTACGGAACTGGAGAAGTTTTCCCCTACAAGAGCGCAAATCATCCAATCTTTAGGGTTGATAATTTCAGAACCCAGTGGAGATTCCATTTTAGAAGTGTCCAAGATTGCTGTGGAGACGGGAGATATGGCTGGAATTTCTCAAACTGACTTGAGCTTGGTTGCACTGGCGTATAGCAAAGGAGCAGTACTGGTTACTGATGACTACAGGATGCAAAATCTGGCCGAGAGACTAGAAATGGAATGGAGGGGTGTTGTCATGGAAGGTATTTCTGAGACTTGGGAATGGGAATTGAGGTGTATTGGATGCGGAAAATTATTCCATTCTCCTGAGAAACCCAGTCATAAGAAGATAGAGACGGAAGAGTGCGTGGACTGTGGAAGTAGCCTCAGGCTCCGCAAGAGATGATCACTCACTTTCCATATCTACTTCTGCGGTCATTCCGCCCCTGTCCATGTCCTGTTCTGCTTTAGATGGAGTCGTTACTTCACTGACGGCCTTCTGGTATTCCCCCTTTGCTAAACCAACATTTCTAGCTAGTTTAGGAATCTTGTCAACTCCAAAAATTAGTACTCCAAAAACGACCAATGCGACTATCTCCACGGTACCTAATGCCATTGTATCAGTAACTGGTAGGGGCCATATCGGTTCAATGCTTCGGATAAAAAAATGGCTAACCTCCTGAAACTGGAGGGAGGAAGGCCACTTCTGAATGGTCTTCTAGAATGATGTCAAAATTAGAAGAAATACTTCCGTCTACAGCTACTCTGAGACCTTTGGAAGTATGCTCTTCCAAATTTAATCTTGAAATTAGATCTGCTAATTTTGTATCTACAGGGAGTGGGATATCAACTTCCCTCTCCCCTAGTGATTCAGCCAAAGGCCCAAAGAATAGTACTCTCACAATAATTGCCCTGCCTCCTGGATGGGCGGGGGCTTCCATGTATGCCTTAGCGGGTTCTCAGCAATCAATTCATCGATTACGAACTATAGTAAATTAATACGAAGCGCTTGGGGTAAGCATGAAACGGACAATGGCTGTCGTTTTTGACTGCGATGGTGTACTAGCTGATAATGGATCCTCCTGGAAGAATATCCATACAAAGTTTGGTACTGATTCCGAGGATGGATCCCATAAAAAAACCCTGGAGATGTTTCTTGATGGGAAAATAACTGAGGAGGAATTCGTTGAGCATGATATCAGGCTGTGGAAGAGTGTGAAATCTGATATACATCGAGATGACATTATGAAATGCTACAGCGGAGTTGGTCTCATGAAAGGAGCCAGGGATGTTGTTGAAGAGCTTCAAAATAGAGGAATCTATGTCGCTATAGTATCATCAGGAGTTGACTTATTTGTCGGTGCGATTGCAAATATGCTGAAGGTTGATGATTGGGCGGCTAATGGATTTGAGTGGGATGAAGACGGGTTTCTGCAAAGGGGCCTTCCTACTAGAGTATACTCTCATGATAAGGGATTGATGGTAGATAAACTTGTGAGAATAAATGGATTTGACACCAGTGGAATAGTATCCGTAGGGGACTCAAGCACTGACTTATCGATGAAGATTGGCGAATCCTCATTTATTGGCTTCAATCCAGCCAGGGAAAGAGCGTTGAGTTCATTCTTAGAATCCGGAGTGCCCGTAGTAGAAAGTAAGGACCTTAGGGACATATGGCCCCACATATTTGATGGCGAAGAATTTCCTAAGGCTAACTAGGCGAATGGAATAGACGCGGTCGCAAATGTATGCAGATTAACCACAGTTAGGATGCAGGGTTTTGGTTGGAATCCCAACATTCTCTGAAAGTCGGTTTGATTTTGCCAAGTCGAACTATGAACCATTGTTGTTCCCTTGTAATTACCGACAAAGTGCCCATGTACGTGTCCAGTTACAAAAATGTCAGGTACTGTTGAAATTACTAGATTATCCTCTGGCTCTGGCGAAAGGGGTGTTTTGCCCCCCCAAGAAGGAGCTAGGTGCCTCCTTTCCAGCATTGCCTGCATTGCTCTTTCTGGCTGAGAGTATGAAACAGACCTCAGTGTTGCAACAAAGTCATCTATACTCTTTCCATGATACGAAAGGACTCTCACGCCATGGAGACTGAAATCACACGGATTTCCTACGAAGGTGGTATCAGAATAGTCTTGTTGGACTTCTGGATCGAGGGCTGGTTGGGGTTCTGCTGGCCTTACTGCATCGTGGTTTCCGGGCAGGATAATCACGTCCACCCAATCTGGAAGTGCTTCAAGTAATCTCGCTAATTCAGAATACTGATGAAAAAGATCCTTGATTGATAGATGTCTATCCTGACCTGGATATATCCCAACCCCATCAACACCATCTCCACTCAGCACGAAATACTTGATAGTTCGAGCTAACGGATCACTTTTGAACCAAGTGATCATTTTCTCCCACTGAGGCCCCAAGAATGTCATGCTCCCGACATGTGTATCGGACAGGAAGGCGGCTGACACGGCTTGGTCTTTTCCGGCCATAGACTTGGAATGCATGCCCAAAGGGGGGAGGTGGATTTCCTGAACAAAGAAAATTGGGTCCCCTTCACCTACCAGGAAATATCCGCTCACTCCAACTACATCATCGTCCATTAGTCCATCCAAAGCAGGATGTACCTCAGAAGCCTCCGAGGGTGGCTTTACGATGCATCTAACTTGTGCTGTTTCATCCTCGACAACGAACATCAAATTCTTGCTTTTAGCCCATCTCATTTCAGTCGCAAGTCCTACCATTGTAACCTCATAGTCCCTGCTGGAATGTCTCTGACGGTTTCTCCATGCCTCCGAGGCGGGGGTCGGCCTCCTTGGGAGGGAGTTTGCAGAGATCATCATTGACCTGATTCTCTTCAGCCTATCAGTGAAGCAAGACCTCATGTCGGACATCTTACCTTCAGTAACAGAGTTTCCGGTAATATCGAAATGAATCTCGATCTCGGAGTCTACATCAGTAGCGTGCATAGGAAAATCTGCCAAATTGAAATGTTCAAGACCGTGTGGACGTGGAGCGGGAGCCAGTTCTAGAGCCTCCGATGGAGCTACAGTCCTTCCCAGGGAAGAGTGACTATTTGGATTTGGTAGCGTGACTTGTTGAGTAATAGTAGATTCTGCTAGATTTGGACTAACGGATGCAGGTGCCGTGATGGAGAGTAATTCACTAATTGTTCTGGAATCTAGGATTTTTATCCCAGACGCCCTAGCCGCTTGGATAAGAGGTTGCAAATCTTCTAGTTCCTGTATTAGCTCCTGTGACTTTCTACCCATCACAAGGATTCCAGAAGAAGCTAAAATCCGCTGTCTTGCAGGCCAATCATCAGAGACCATGTCAGTCAAGAGAGAAGGTCGCCTCATGATGATATCGCTAACAGAGTGCTGAAACTACTCTTTAGAGTCCCAATCAGTCAGAGATGCTAAGTCAACCTTTCCGATGTCCTCAGCAACTGTTCGGGGGCTTTTCTGCCATTCCAAGCTTCCTTCCCACTCCTCAGATGAGGGGTCCAACTGGGATGTGTCGAACGACCCTTCGGAAGCGTCTCTATTCAGCGCCTCTTCTACCACAGCTTCATTCTCATCAACTCTATCTAGAGCCTCCAGTGTTAGCCTGAGTGCGAACGCCGCGAAAGATTTCTTGTTATCCAATCTGTCATTATCTCCGAAATCCATTCTCCTAGATAGAAAGTAATCTCCAGCAATCACCGCAACATGAACTCTACCTACCTCCTTATTGCTAGTCGAGCCACCTGGGCCGGCTATTCCTGTGATGCCTATCGAGACATTGGAATCGGACTGGAACTTGGCACCCTGTGCCATCTGAATTGCGACTTCGTGAGATACAGCACCAGCATCATCACTATCGAATGCAGTCTTTTCCACTCCCAGTTCCCTCATCTTTGATTCGTTAGAATATGTGATCCAGCCTTGGTTGAACCATGCAGAAGCACCTGATATATCCGTGATCAATGATGCGACCAGGCCCCCTGTACAGGATTCTGCCACAGAAACTGTCCAGTCCCTCTTTCTGAGCCTTCTAGCTACTCGAGACGCGAGTCCGGCTGTCTCTTCGACCACGTATCTCCCTGGCGCCGTCACTTATTGAATATTCAGTAATGTGACAATTTCTAAACACAGATGACAGAAAATTTTTGGTGGGTCCGGCAGGAATTGAACCTGCGATCTTCGCTTTGTAAGAGCAACGTCATAACCCCTAGACCACGGACCCTGAGCAGTCGTGGGAGCGTTGTGTTCAAATGGCCTGCGGCTAAAGGAGTGCCGAGGGAAACGGTGTCCGAAGTTGCTGATCTGATTGAAATGCTTGAAAAAACGGGCATTCCAATGAGTAATGGGGTTATTGAGGCGTTTCTTCGGACGGAGCCTTCTGATTTCACCGATTTTCCGTTGGAAAACTTCTGGCACGATCACCCTGTTCCTTTTTTGGTTACGAATTCTGGGGTAACGAAGACAATTTCCGCACCACACATGATAGCCACTATGCTCCACCATCTAGAGCTGGATGATGATCTTCATGTTCTTCTAATGGGATCTAAAGGGGGGTATTTAGCCACACTGATTGACATAATCTGCGGGAAGGGAGGCAGGGTCACAGTAATTGAGCCCCATGATGAAGTTGCTGAATACACATCGAGCGTACTTGAGAGACGTGACCAATGTGGCTTAATACGCGTCTTGGGCAAGGAGGCCTTGGAAGATCCAAAATGGGATCGAGATGTGGATAGGGTTCTTTTTACTGGCTCAATCAGGGAAATTCCAAATTTTATTGAGTTGCTTATCGACGAAGGGGGGTTTATCCTTGGCCCGTTTGGAGGCAGGATTCAACAGAGGCTTATGAAAAAGGAGTGGCAAGGTGGCACCTGGCTGGAAACTGATTTGGGAGGGGTGGTATTCGGCCCCATGGATATCAGAGAGTCTGAAAGAGGATTTCCTGATCCACTGTTCATTGCAGATGAGTTTGAGGATGCTCTGGTGATAATTTCCTCTGTCCTAGGTGAAAATTCAGAGGAGGTCCAGAGACTGGAAGGACTAGTTGAGTCACTAAGGGGACTTCCACCGGGACTGCCTGAAATTACTGAAAGTTCCACAGAAGAGGAAATTATTGAGCACCCTGTAATTGAGCTACTGATTACTGAGGCTGAATGGCTGAATGAACTATGGCCGACTTTCAGTAATATTCTGGGATTCGACTTGGGAGGAGGCCTCATTAATCTGGAAGAGCCACTTTTCGGAAAAAGACATGCCGACTTCACTCCTTAGTTGAAATTGCTTATTCAGTCCGAAGCAGTGATGTCTGCGAGTCCATACGGCGTGACATGGAGGAGTCGGTGCGAGAGTCGATCGAGTATGCGCTTGGGATTATGTCCAGTGCTGACAAGATGGTTCTTAGCAGACTTAACGAGAAAGGTATGGCCTGGATTGTTGGAGGATGGGTTAGAGATTCTCTCTCAGGAGGAAATCCAGATGATATGGACATTGCAACGACTCTTACTCCAGAACAGATAAAGTCCATTTTTCCAAGGTCACTGATGGTTGGAGCTAGCTTTGGAACTGTCATAGTCAGATTGGACGATGACTTTGAGAAGGACCTCCAGTGGCAGGTAACGACTTTGAGAAGTGAAGGCGATTACTCTGATGGCAGAAGGCCCGAGACGGTTAGCTTTCTTGAGGAAGGAGAGGGAAATAGTGGAATTTTTGCTGATTTGAGTCGGCGAGATTTCACAATCAATTCGATGGCAATAGATTCTAGGGGCAGATTATTAGATCCGTATAACGGATTAAATGACTTAAAAATGGGCGTACTGAAATCAGTGGGTGTTGCTGAGGAGAGGTTTGAAGAAGATGGTTTGAGAGTACTTCGTGCATTCAGATTCCTAGATGCAGGAAAAATGGGTATTAGAGAGATGGATGACTCTCTAAGAAGCGGAATTCTGTCATCAGAGGAATTTCTACAAGGAATCTCGAGAGAAAGAGTTGGCATGGAGATGGCAAAGATACTAACTGGGGAAAACGTCCATTCAATTATCAGCCAAATGTTGTCTCTAGGAGTTCTAGACAGAGTATTCGAGAACATACACCTAGAGCTCCCTCCGGAACTGTCTACGGAATATTTGGTAAACCTAGCATTACTGTTTAGGAACAGCGAGCTTAGTGGAGAAGAGCTGGCTTCCAAGATTAGAGATTTGCTTGTCCTCTCGAAAAACGATCTCTTGGAGATATCGATAATGCATGAATGTAGATATTTGAGCCTGGATGTAACAATTGAGTCAGCCAGAAGATTCCATGCTGCTGTCCCGGATAGAAGGAAGAGGCTGATTATGAGTTACTTGGAAAAAAACGGAATAGAAACTGAGAAATTTGACAAATTATTCAGAAGCATCAATCCTGGGGATTTGATCTTAAATCCGATAGTTAATGGTGAAAGGCTAGCCATTGTGACAGGGCTCGCCCCTGGTCCAAGACTGGGAAGGCTCAAAGGATGGCTACATCGAAGACAGGTTGAAGAAGCCTCCAGAACAGAAGAAGATGTGTTACAGTTTCTCTTAGACATCGACTGGAAGTCATCCGATTACCAAGAATGGAGAGCTCTTAGCTGGCCCTAGTTAGGGAAGCTCATTTAGCATGGCTAAGTACTCGTCCTTATCCATGAATTGATCTTCGTCGAAATCATCGGTAAAAGTCTTCACGATTATGCACCAAGCATCCCCATATGCATCCTCGTTAACTAGGTCTGGGTTATCCTCAACATGGCCGTTTAACTCCATGATAGTGCATGGTATGGGCGCATTGATTAGCATCCTATCAAATTCGCTGTCATATCTGGTAGTTACTGTGATCAGAAGCTCATCGGTATCGACCTGGGCCCCCATTGTTTGAGATTTGGGAGATTTTTCTTCTTCATCGTCCTCTGAAAGACCGGAATCTGCGTCAATCTCAAAATCACTTTCATCCCTAGGTCTTGCGAGAACAACCTGGATTACTTCTCCGAACTCGGCCATCACGAACTCACTAAGTCCTATCTTAATACTAGTCGTACCTTCGTCCTTATCCTCATCCAGAACTTGCATCCAAAGATGGTCAAGCGTGTATAGGCGGTCGTGTGCAATGCTGAACTCTGCGTAGTCGCTGTCGGCCATGTTTCCCGCTCCGCGGCCCTCAATATCTCATTTCAACTATTCGTTCCTGAAGATTTGAGAATTACTCAACAAGAGATTAACAATGGAATGCCTTTCGGAAGTAACGAGCAACCATGAATTTTGAAGAGACGGAAGAGCAGAATATGATTAGGAATATGGTCAGAAGCTTTGCAGAGGAAGTCCTCCAGCCCACTACCCTAACCAGGGACAAGAATCAGCAGGCCCCTATTGAGGAGTGGTCCAGTTTCTGTGAAACTAGTCTTCAAGGAATTACAATTGGGGAAGATTATGGGGGGAGTCCGGTCGACGACATTACCGAAGCAATTATTGTCGAAGAGTTGGCTAGAGTTGATCCGTCTTTCTCTGTAATGTACTGCGTTCATGTCGGTCTTTGTGCCCAAACGATCTCTATCCATGGGAATGAGGAGCAGAAGAAGAAGTATCTTTCCAGACTGGCAGGAAATGAAATAGGAGCATATTCCCTGTCTGAGGCTGGATCAGGGACCGATGCGGCTGCTATGGTTTGCAAGGCTAAGCTCAGCGAAGATGGAACTCATTACATACTGAACGGCGAAAAAATGTGGGTAACTAATGGATCCAGTGCTGACATATATGTTCTATTTGCGAAGGATGTTGATCATCCAGAGTATGGAGTAAAGAAACACGGAGGAACTACTGCATTCATTGTTGAAAAGGGATTCAAGGGCTTTTCAGTAGGGAAAAAGGAGGATAAGCTGGGGATTCGTTCTTCTGACACCTGCTCGCTTCTTCTTGAAGATTGCATGGTACCTGTTGAGAATGTTTTGAAAGGCTCGGGAGAAGGTTTCCCGATAGCCATGAATGCTTTGGATAATTCCCGTATAGGAATCGCCGCCCAAGCCTTAGGAATAGCTCAAGGTTCTTTCGAGTCAGCGTTAAACTACTCACAAGAGCGTAAGACCTTTGGAAAGCCAATATCATATCATCAGAGTATCGGGAATATTCTTGCAGACATGTCCACTCAGATTGAAGCTGCCAGGATGATGGTTTACAAGGCCGCATGGGCCAAACATAATCACTACAAAGAAGGAGGTCCGAGGCATACTAAGGAAGCCAGCATGGCTAAGCTGTTTGCTGGAGATACTGCGATGTGGGTATCAGAAAGAGCAGTCCAGGTCTTGGGGGGTTACGGATATACAACTGATTTCCCTGTTGAGAGATTCTTCCGGGACGCTAAGATTACTCAAATTTACGAAGGAACCCAAGAAGTTCAGAGGATTGTAATCAATAGAGCAATCCAGCCGAAGTGATTTTTTTGTGTCCAACGATTACGGACTTACTCGATCCATGCATATCTTCTTTGGCCTTCAAGATCGCCTTCCGCACTGATTCCTATTAGTGCGAATTCACTACTTGGAGTGACTACAGATTCTTTCCTTGAACCTCTATGAAGTGATTCGTAGATCGTTTTATCGATCGGTTTCCTTGACGAAAGCCTCTCAAATAAATTGAATCTGGATGAAATCTCCTTCCATCCTTCCTGAACTTCTCCTTCGAATACCTTGGCCTTGGCCCCCGAGCCATATCCACAGAGGCCGACCTTATTCCCTCCCATCTCAGTTCCATCTAGATAGTCACTCTCCATAGCAGACATAAGAGCCAAAAAGATCGAACCAGTGTATTGATTTCCAATCAGGCTGGACGCTCGCTGTGTCTTCTCAATTCTCTGCTCTGCGAAATTCTTGAATTCTTCGGTCTTTGAAATAAGTCTCCTGTAGGAGTCATTGGCACGCTCGAATTCTTCCATCCCTTCTGGAGTATCGGGAAATGACTCTGGAAGTGGTTCCGGACCAATCTCCTCAGTAATATCATCCCAAACTGGAAGTTTTCGCCTATCATGCCTGAAGACATCTGGGAACATCCTCTTTCCCTGGAAAGCGTACGGAAGATGTACAATAATCCGTAACCACTGCTCAGTGAGTATTTCGTCGGTCTCTGGATTGTATCTTCCATCCCTGATTGCCTTCGACCTGAAGTCGATAAACGCCGTTTTTACAGATTCAGAATAACATCTATTCGAGAATTGCCCGTCAAACACAGGCATATCTTTGTGAATCATCAACTTTTCATTCTCGAACATAATATCATCTTTCTTTGATGAATTTGGGAGGAACTTGAGGATTTTCTCTGCCAAGCCATCTTTGACCCTCTCGCCACTCTCCTTGGCGATTTCTAATACATTCTCAATGATCATTCTAGTATTAACTTCCCTTCTGGGTTTGAAAAAGTCATGGACGGGCATTGTAGAAACTCCCCAGATGTCAGGAATGGCAAGGAGCCTTGGACTGTGCCTGATTAGGATAGCACCTCCTCCTGCACCTTGGGTATACTCTCCGCTTGATCCAAGATCATACTTCGCATTGTCTGCGAACACAACTATGCCGATTCTGTCTTTTTCCGGCCCTCCTCTGGCTACCCAATCAAGCGTATTGTGCATAGCATCTACAGCGCCAATACATGCGAAGGTCAAATCTACGACATCACAATTTCTAAAGCAATTTTCACCATATTTTCCAGAGTACTTCTGCTCTAGCATGTCCATTATGTAAGTGGCTGTAGGTTTGGCACCGTCTAATGCGGACTCTGTACCTAGATAGATACGGCCGATCTTATTTGGATCTATGTTGTTGCGATCTATTAGCCTAGAAGTTGCATTGGCACCCATCGTAGCAGTATCCTCATGTACATCTGGAATAGCCATGGCAGAGAGTCCTAGTCCCTTGTTTAGTTTAGAGAAATCTGCACCACGGAAATCAGCGAAGTCCTTCATATCGAAGTAAAGCCTAGGAAAATGAATTGCAATATCGTCTATGCCGACATCTGACATAATTTCACCAGCCTCGCGTAGTAATGGGGGTTATGATACCTGTCCCTGAAGAAACGTTCGAAAAGCGTAAATTACAATGATTCACTTAGATTCCGAGCTTGATTCCATACTCTCCAATAGTTCGGGATTTTCTTGGAAATGTTTGGACACGGGTGAAAGGATTACAAAAAGAGCGTCTGCAACGGCTATTTTTGCATCTAATGGGTGCACATTTCCTCCTGAAACTGATGAAACAAAATCATCAGAACTAAAGAAGCTGGATGGAGAGCCATACTTTGGATCTGGAGTTACTACTATCTTACCCATTCTTGGCATAATGATGTGTTCGACTATCTCAAAGATGGCAGAGGAGTCGTTTCCGACCTCAAGAAATGCTTTCTTCATTTTCTTGCGGAGGACATCTTTGGAGTCATGTAGAATTATTGCATTATTAGGGTCTGACTTGGACATCTTATATTCGAATGAATCCATCCTCCCACCTGCTCCCTTCAATCCAGAAAGCATTGGCGTATGAATACAAGTTGGCTTAGTCCAGCCATTTCTATCAGCTACTTCTCTCATGTACATGTGGGCCTTTCTCTGATCCATCCCTCCGAATGCTATGTCAACCTCCAGCTCAAAGATATCAGCGGCCTGCAGAGCAGGATAATAGAAAGCAGATAAGTCGTGGTCGGAGGAATCCTCATCCCTTCCCATAATGCTGAATGTCCTCCTGACCCTTGAAAGACTCATATTCTTGGAGCACCGTAGTACCCTTTCCCAGTATTTTCCTGAATCCATGACCTCTGATGCTCGAACGAACCTTACTTGCCCGGGGCCATCACCTAATTCTGGATAGTCGAGAAGGGCCCTAAAGACTTCTGACATGTAATCGGCAGCAAGTGATATCTTTCCCATATCTCGCCCGAATTTATCATTCACCCAGGCATGCCAATCAGCCAGTAGAATAATGACATTCACCCCTTCATCCAACATTTTTCTTATTGTTCCCGAAAGGAGTAGCCATCCCAAATGTGCCTTTCCGCTTGGCTCAAGACCGATATATGCTACCAGTTGATTGTTTCCAGAGTTAGATTCCGAGCCCGAAAGAACTGCTTCTACATGGTCCACTCCGATAACTTCCACGCAACCTGAGAACATCCTAGCTGCAATAGGGTGCTGTATCCCCTCATCAGCTTGAGTTTCATCGGAGGGCATTTTTACACCTAATTGAATAACTTGTTCAGTTTTTCCGCTCTTCCGGCGGCTTTCGTATTTTCATTAGACTCCAAGGCTTCCTCAATTTCAGAGATCAATTCCTCCGCCTGACCTATCTTGTCTTGTGGTATGGCCTCCGACATAGACATGAAATGACGAGCTGCTGAGATAGCAGATTTTGCCTTTGATGCTTTCTTAGCCCATTCTTTCGCCTTGTCCCCTCTCTGCTTCGAGTTGTATCCAGTCGCGTCGTCTAGGAAAGTTGTCCATCTCCTGCGATCGTCCATTGCGGACTTCATAGCTTCAGGGTTTTCGAAGTCTGGAGCGACATTGGTTACATCAACAATTAGGGCGTTTCCTTCGAATCTTCCTGAGATAGAAGTCATTATTCCATGTGAGCCAGTGAATGAGCTGTCTCCAGTGGACTGTACATCGTCGAAATACTTGCTAGCTAATGCTGATAGCCCCCCATCTTCTGTAATTTGTTTAACCATCCCGCGTCGTACATCGAATCGTTCCATGCCACCCGGCTTACTGGGGTATTCTTCAATTCTGCCGTCATGGGTCGTTGAATATTGGGTTACGAACGGGCTATAGATAATGCGCGTATCGGAAAACATGCGTACGAGAATGGCGATACATCTGGCGGTACTTTTTCTCGTATCAAATATCTCAATTCTATCGTCTGCAAGTTCCGCGGTCGGGATGGATGATTTCGAATCTCTTCCTGGGGGTGACTTGGGGCTAGCTGGGGCTGAATTAAGTCCCTCGAAGGAACTTGTAATAGCATTTGGCCAAGATTCGAACGTTATTGTCTTCTCAGCTTCTGATCCTTCTGATTACACAGAGACTCCATCGATCGGAAACAGTTCTCTCAATGATGCTAGTTTTCATCCAAGTGGGAACTCAGCACTGATAGTCGGGGATAACGGGACAGTTCTCAGATACTCTGATTTGGATAAGTCCCTGACTGATGCAGGGGTAGAAAATCTCTCTGGTTCCGACCTTTTATCGGTTTCATGGAGCTTATCTGGTTCTTGGGCATATATAGGCTCCACAGAAGGAGAAATATGGAGAGTAAGGGCTTCTGGAGACGGGGGGACCGAAACTCACTTGCTAGAGGGGCTGGAAGGTCAGAGTCCAGTGACTTCAATTGACTGTATTTCTGAAGGCATAGTATGTGTCGCTTCGACAACGTTAAACGGGATTGCAATAATACAAAGGGACCATTCTTTGAATTGGATAGGGGGTTCTTCTACTCCCTGGAGTGACATTGAGTGTCTTGATTCCAGCAGTTCTTGCGTTGCTATATCGTCTAATATCCTAGGAACAATAAAAGTCAATACGTCAAATCCTGATAAATCAACTATCTCAGGAGTTGAGATTATCGGTTTGGAGGGAGTTCTAACCACCATATCAGACCATAGTGAAAATAGATTCTTGATCTCTATGGCGCCATTTGGAATCGTAGAACATGATTTAGAGAAGAACGCCACCTTTCCATGGTTAGAAAATTCAGATGTGGTGAATGAGAATATTCAACTATCGGGAGAAAGGGTTGTTTCTACATGGTCTTTGAATGAAAATACAGGTTGGGTTCTTACTGACAGGGGAAATCTGGCGTCATTTCAAACTATAGATGGTATCGGTGAAAACTCAATTGTCTCTTCAATCCTATCCATGGCGGTTCTTTTGGCTATTCTCGGTTTCGCGGCCACTTTAATGATGTCCATATTTGGCTGGGGAAATGATCGTTCTTCGCGCAGACTCAGAAAAAAGAGCAGGGCATCATACAGTCGGCGAAAGAGATAGTTTGTTCCATACCTTGATGAGGGAAAGTACTGCGCGAGGGGTGAGAACATGCCATTCGAAGCTCTGGACTTCTACGATGTCGACTCGCTCCTGACCGAAGAAGAGAGAATGGTGAGGGACATGGTTCGTGACTTCGTCGATAATGATGTCCTTCCGGAGATTGAGCATGCATGTAGAGACGGCGTTTTTCCTGATAAATGGAGAGTTACTCTTGGAGAGATGGGTATCCTAGGAGCTCCATTGAAGGGATATGGATGCCCAGGGCTATCGTATGCCGCATACGGGGTGATATGTAGAGAGCTCGAGAGGGGGGACAGTGGTCTTCGCTCATTTGCATCAGTTCAAGGATCATTAGCAATGTATCCAATTTGGGACTTTGGCTCTGAGGAGCAGAAGAACTACTACCTGCCCAAGATGGCCAGTGGGGAATGGATTGGATGCTTTGGCCTTACAGAGCCTGACTATGGTTCCAATCCGGGCGACATGATAACCAAGGCTGAAGACATGGGGGATCATTATCTCTTGAACGGTGCCAAGATGTGGATTACTAACGGTTCCATTGCCCAACTTGCTGTTGTCTGGGCGAAGTTAGATGGCGTTATCAGGGGATTCATAGTTGAGAAAGATGACGAAGGCTTCTCTGCACCGGAAATGAAGGGAAAGCACTCTCTGAAGGCATCGGTAACAAGCGAGCTTGTATTCCAGGACTGTAAGATTCCAAAAGATAGGATGCTTCCAGGAGTAAAGGGTCTAAGAGGCCCGTTTTCGTGCCTAAACAATGCTAGATATGGAATATCATGGGGAGCTGTTGGTGCTGCTCAGGCCTGCTTCGACTCTGCAAGGGAATACTCACTCAGCAGGATCCAATTTGAACACCCCATAGCTTCTTATCAATTAGTTCAGAACAAGCTATCGTGGATGCTAAGGGAGATAACTAAGGCTCAATTATTAGCATATCACCTTTCCCAGAAAAAGGACTCAGGGAATTGGATACCAGAACATATTTCCTTGGCTAAGATGAATAACGTCGATATCGCTCTTGAGATTGCAAGAGTTGCTAGGGATATTCATGGAGCTAATGGAATTCTAGATGAGTACCCTGTCATGAGGCACATGGCGAATCTAGAGTCGGTAAAAACATACGAGGGTACGCACGATATCCATAATCTGATACTCGGTAGACACATTACAGGAATTCAAGCATTCACCAGAGATATCTAAGTTAGCGAATGAGGAAGTCCTTGGTCAATCTTGATAGGTCAATCTACCTTCGCAAGGGCTGGGAATCACATGAAGATAGCAGTTCTACTGAAACAAGTTCCAGACACTACAGCCAAGATTGCCGTATCGGGAGACAGGGTTGACCATGGATCTGTTGCCAAGTGGTCGACCAGCCCGTACGATGAGTACGCCCTTGAGTACGCCCTTCAGCTCAAGGAAGCGGGTGCTGGGGATCTAGTAGCGATAACCTGTGGGCCCGACAGAGCCGCTAAAATGCTCACAGATGCAGCTGCGGTGGGAGTTGATTCCATGCTTCATGTTGTTGCGGATACTGCTGAAATGGATAGCAAGCAGATACAATCCATTCTTGTCGCGGCTATCAATCATTGCGAGGCGGATGTGATACTGTGTGGAAAGCAAGCGGCTGATACAAATTCTGGTTCTACGGGTCCGGGTATTGCAAGTCTCATGGGGGCCGCCTGCGTAGGCATGGTTTCCGAGGTAACTGTGGAAGGCGACGGCTTCAGTGCACTAAGGGCTAGTTCATTGGGCGATGAAAGAGTGTCCGTTTCGAGACCCTGTCTATTCGCCTTCGACAAGGCGTCAACCGAACTCAGAAGGCCTAATGTAAAAGGAATTATGATGGCGAAAAGAAAGGTTATAGAGTCTGTTAGTACTGATGATTTAGGCGTCAATCTTGGAGAATCGCAGGTAAATATTGATTCGCATGATTCACCGCCTGAAAAGCCGCCCGGACAGAAATTTGAGGGTGCAGAATCAGTTCGGACAGTTGTTTTGAAGCTTCGTGAAGAGGCGAATGTAATTTGAGGAGGAAAGAATATGGAAATCACAATAATAGCTGAAGCCAGCGGAGAAGGACTACACCCAGTAACTGAACAACTTGTGGGAGCCGCCAGTTCCCTTGGTGGTGTGATAACAGTGTTATGTCCGGGAGGTGTAGGCAGTAATGATGCATCTGAAATTTCAGGGGTCTCAAAGGTCATTTCATTGCAGGGAGACTGCTTCTCATCATTCGATAGTGGATCTTGGTCGGCCGTAATGGCTCCGCTCTCGCAGGGAATGGTCATGGCTTCCTCCTCTCCCTCTGGTAGAGAGCTAGGAGCTCAAATAGCATCAAAGATAGGAGCTCCAATAGTACAGGACATCACTGGAATCGAGCCTGGTTACAAGGTCACTAGATCTGTTTACTCGGGGAAAGCTGTTGAGACATCAAGTCTTACGACGCCATGTGTGGTAACACTGAGGCAAAACGCGTTCGAAGGGGCCTCTGGAGGAGGCAATGCTGAGGTAGTGGTGGTAGATAATTCGACTGAAGTATCGGTTGCTGTCAAAGAAGCAATCGCTAAGGCCGGAGAGAGAATGGATGTTTCCGATGCTGAGATTATCATTTCCGGAGGAAGGGGGATGGGTGAGCCTTCTAACTTCTCACACCTAAATGAGGTCGCTGACGTTATCGGTGCGGCTGTTGGGGCCAGCAGGGCAGCTGTCGACACTTGGGACGAGATACCGCACAGTATGCAAGTCGGCCAAACAGGGAAAACCGTCAACCCGACCTTATACATCGCCGTGGGTATTAGCGGGGCGATTCAGCATCTAGCTGGAATGCGATCTAGCAAGTATATCGTGGCGATCAACAAGGACCCAGATGCACCAATATTCGGAGTCGCAGATTATGGTATTGTTGCCACTTGGGAGGAAGCTCTGCCTGCATTAAAGGAAGAGCTTGGAAAGCTAAGCTAAACCACTCTAACAGTCATTTTAGAAATCGATTTGGCTCCCTTATTGTCGACTACAGATAAGGAAAAAGAGTGTGTCCCTCTGGAAAGCCTTACTTTGATTATAGGGCGATCACCCAGTGCTTTTCCTGTCTCTGAAATCCAAGACCATGAAACTATCTCTCCATCGGGATCATAAGATTTTGAGCCATCTAGGATTACGTCAGCCTTTAGATCTTCATTAGAGTTCACAGTTATGTCATCGCCGGCATCTGCTACGGGTGGCAAGTTGATAGACGACGCGGATCTTGATAGTGTTTCTAGTAAGTCTTCATCGTCACTTAGTTCTGTCATTGAAATCTCTAATGATTGGTTGATATCTCGGATTATCGAGTCTATTTCATTTACACTATTTCTCTTTGCGGCTTTTGCGATCTCTTTTTCCGATAGCATTCCTGAGAAAGACTTGTCCCTCAAATCGCTTTTTGGGGGACTTTGGCCGTGATGTGTTTCTTCATCATGGGCCTTCTTATTAGGATCTATCAGAGATATGAAACTACCACTCCCCGAACTACCTTTGTCACTAATTAAAGCGATTATTCCTTGACCTAGAGATAGAATTTTCGAAATTATTGTAGGGTGTTCAAAAATCCATTTCTCGATCCCTTCGGGACTTATTCTTCTCGCATAGAACCAAGACGATACCAAAATATCCCCCTCCCAAATTTTCAAATCAGTTATCGAATAACCAAGATTAGTCAGCAGAGTTGGATCCTTCCCTCTCTCTATCCAGAGTAATTCCCCCTCGAAGCAACCTACGTAATATCCATCCCCACTGGCTTGAATACATGTCGCCCTGGATGGGATCTCTACTTGTTCTGATAATCCATCTTTGACATGCCAAAATTCCAATCTGTTAACTGGTCTATCATCAACTACGACACCAAGTGATTCCCGGGAAACTAGGAACCTTCCTCTTACGATACGAGAGATATTGGTGACCATCTCAATATCGTCTTTAGCGGGAGGAGATGAATTTAGCATCTCCAAATCATTGTTGAAAACTGTCATCTTTCCTTCCTCGGACGCGACGACAATCTGATTGTGGTCATCTGAAATTCGAATTATCGTCGTATTTCCAAGATTGACGGAGGCTCTACTACCACCCTGCTTGTCGATAGATAATAGATCCCCATCTTCCGTAGAAAGGAGGATGTAATTCTCCGATAGACAGATCGCATTACAATTCACCCCAGAGAGAATTTTTTCCTCACTATTGTCAACCATTAGAAATACATCTCCTATGGAGGATGAAATAGCCAAAAATGACTCTTTTGAGTCGCTTGCGACAATATTTTCAGATATTTCATTGCTTGAAATTTTTATTCCTTCCCAATTGAAAGAGTCAATAATTCCATTCTCTGACAGAACGATGAACCCGTCCTTCATGGCATAACTTTCCAGGATCGGATAGGCGACATCAACTTCGGCAGTAGCAACAATAGTGGATATCACGTCTCATGGGAGGGGGGCACGTGCTTGATGTTGACTATTGTCAGATTGAAGCGGAACCCTTGGCCTTGTCACTTCGTATCTTCTCGATCCTATCCAAGTACTCATCACTGATTCCCCCTGTCACGTATATGCCATCAAAACACGAGCAGTCAAAGTTTGAAAATTCTGTTTCGGCATCGCCTCTGCACGCCTTAACAAGATCGTCCAGATTCTGATAGATCAACCAATCTGATCCAATTGCATCTGATATCTCGCTAACCGTCCTTCCATATGCGACATACTCTGACTTTGCAGGCATATCTATGCCGTACACGTTTGGGTGGACGATTGGAGGGGAGCAAGAGGCGAAGTATACCTTCTTCGCACCAGCCTCTCTGGCCATCGCTACTATTCTTCTGGAAGTATTTCCCCTCACGATACTATCATCAACGATTAAAACTACCTTATCAGAAAATTCTCCCTCTATGGTATTCAGCTTCTTCCTCACGGAATCCTTCCTGACATTCTGACCTGGCATTATGAATGTCCTCCCAATATATCTGTTCTTCACGAATCCTTCCCTGTATGGCACCCCCATTACTCTAGCAAGCTCTAAAGCAGCGATTCTTCCGCTATCTGGAACAGCTATTACTGATTGAATACCATGGTCGGGGAATTCTTTTGATATCCTTTCTGCCAAGAAAGCACCCATTCTGATTCTTGATGAGTGGACGGAAACGCCATCCAAAACGGAGTCCGGCCTAGCGAAATAGACGTGCTCAAAAATACATGGACTATGAAGTACATCATTGGAGCATTGCTTGGACGAGAATGCCCCATCCATCCTTGCCACAATGGCCTCACCTGGGGAGACATCTCCATCATGACTGAATCCAAGAGTATTACAGACTACGCTCTCTGAGGCGAAAACACGCTCCGTAAATCCATTGACGACCCTGCTTCCCATTGAGAGAGGGCGAATCCCATTTGGGTCCCTGAATGCGATAATCCCCCAGCCTGTTATTACTGCTACAACACTGTAGCTCCCCTCGGCCCTTAGATGTAGCCTTTCCACTGCTCTAAATATGTCCTCATCAGAAAGGGACTCCAGCCCCCCCGGCCTGCCATTCAGCGAACGCTGGATTTCGGCTGCGAAGAGATTCAATAGCGCCTCTGAATCGGAGCTCGTGTTTATTCTCCTATGATCGTAATCCAGCAGACCTGAAATAATATCTCCAGTATTGTTCAGATTCCCATTATGAGCCAGACTAACGCCGAACGGGGTATTTGTGTAAAACGGTTGAGCCTCTGCTACTGAGCTAGATCCGGCGGTAGGATACCTGACATGGCCGATTCCCATAGAACCTGAAAGGGACTGGGAGTGCTTCGACCTGAAGACATCCCTGACCAATCCATTGGCCCTCCTGTGGGAAATATTCTCCGAATCACTAGTAACTATTCCTGCGGCGTCTTGGCCCCTATGCTGAAGAACTAGCAAGCCATCATATAGAGACTGGGCTACCTGAGATTCAGGATTTAACAAAATTCCGATGATCCCGCACATCGGCTACCAAATGCTCCTCGGAGATTAAGGACTTAGCACTTTCCGAAGTTACTTACTCCCCATAGTGCGATTTCTCTTGCTCCACCTGTACTTTCTCATCTTGGCTGTTTGACCATATCCACAACTTGAGCAGACCCCCTTGGTCTTGTGAAAAGAGTGCTTTCCGCATCTCCTACACCTGATGTGTGTAGACTTCTGCCTTTTTCCCATACTTGGAGTACCTTTTGACATACGCACCACCTATTGGACAGCGCTGCGACCAGAATGGGTGTTATCAGCGTTACCCTCCGATCTAGGGGCGATTGAGAATGGCTCACTCGAGATCTATCTCACTGGTACTTACAGAAACCTTCGCTAGAATGATAAAAATAGCCAAGTAAATAAGGGGGGAAATTCCTAGAATTGCAATGATTGATTCAGAGACTGAAACTCTCATTGAATCTAAGTACGTAAGATTGCTGTTGACTAGAGATGAAGCAAAAATTCCTGTCAACATAACTGCTAGAGATGAGATGATCAATGGAATTGGATTGTGATATGGGTGATAAGCGGCTTTCAGATGTACAATGATGACCATTGATGAGAGAACAATTGTTCCGAAGAATACAGTTAGAAAATCACTCATCAGTAGTCCCCTCCATTTGGGTTAAATGCGAAGACAAAATTGCAGATACATGTCTTATCTCACCTTCATCTAGAGGTTCAGTTACCCCGTCTCCGGACGACAGTGACTCGGTGAGCCTTACAGCGAGAAGATGGAGGAAAACAGTGATTAGAATTCCCAATAATGCTACGAACCCTGATATGATGCTATCTGCTTCGAGCGACCAGTTTACGATAATCGAGTAGCCTGCAAAGAAAACCAATAACCAGCCTGCAACTAGTCGTGGTTTGTTTGTGACATAGTAAATCGGTGCCCCCGAGGCAACAAGAATGAATCCGATCAGCGCTGGACCTGCCCATTTCAGGGTGGCTAGCATTTCATCGGAGGCTCTGGATTCGGCTACGAGAAGTCCCTCTGGAGGATAGATCGTCAGTAGAAGCCCCATTAGGAACAGTGGCGCCCCCAATTTTGATCTTCTAAATGCAGGCCCCATCCTAGACATTGAGTATCCAGAGACCAACAAGGCCAGGCCCAGCCACCATTGCAACCACCAGTCCGTCACAGAGCATCGGAGAGTAAGGCGATTATTGTTGATTTTGCTTCGAAGCGGGTTGGTTCGGCAAACTGTTCTGAGTAATTCTCTCGATAGACTTCATAAACATGCCATCGGTCGCCGGCCTCGCTACTAAGCATTGAGGTGCAGTGAATGGTGAAGATGCCAAGGAAGGTTAAGCGCTACAGCCCCGCTGCTGGTAAGCACACCGAGCATACTGTGGAGCGTGTCAAGAAGAGGCGCGCTAGTGAGCTTAAGTGGGGGCAGAGGAGATTTAGGAAGGTTACTTCTGGTTACCGAGGTTTCCCGAGGCCAAAGCCTTCCGGAGAGAAGCCTACAAAGAGAGTCAATCTAGTTTACAGGTGTAGCGAGACAGGAAAGGCTCATTCGCCCAGGGGCAAGAGGGCTAGAAAGTTCGAGTTGGTAGATAAGTGAGGAATAATAATGTCTGGAAAGTTTCTGAAGGTTAGCTGTCGCGACTGTGGTGCGGAGGCGATTGTTTTCGATAGGGCATCAACAGAGATTTCTTGCTCGGTGTGCGGATCTACTCTAGCCATCCCCAGAGGTGGAAAGTCGGACCTTTCGGGAAGTACCATTGTTGATGTCCTCGAATGAAGGGGGCAAAAAAATGGCGAATACCGAAGAAGAGTGGCCAGAAGAGGGAGATCTTCTAATCTGCACTGTAAAGGACATCAAGCAGAACGGGGCATACTTGAGTCTGGACTCATATGACGGAAGAGAGGGTTTCGTCTTCGTAGGCGAGATTGCAGCTGGTTGGGTGCGAAACATCAGGGCCCACGTTAGGGAGGGCCAGAGGGTTGTAGCCAAAGTAATCCAAGTCAAGAAAGACAGGAAAAGAGTTGAGTTGTCGTTAAAAAGCGTCTCAGAAGAGCGTAGAAGAGATACAGTTCAGGCTTGGAAAAATGAGGAGCGTGCGATTCAGATAATGAGGGTGGCCTCCGAGAGGGTTGGATGGGACGAGAACAAGAGAGGCGACATCTCCAGTCAAATGACCGAGGCATTTGGGACCCTGTATGGGGCGCTTGAGGAATGCGCAATTAGTGAAACATCACTAATCGACGCTGGGTTCGAGGGAGAATGGACAGAGGTTGTAACTAATCTGGCCATGGAGAATATAATTCCGCCTTTTGTTGAAATCAGAGGAGTATTTGAGATACAGGTCTGGGGAGAAGAAGGAGTTTATGCCATCAGAGACGCCCTCGTTGAAGCTGAGTCCTGTGCTGAAGGACTCGAAGATGTTACTCTGACCTGCCACTACGATGGGGCTCCGAGCTATCGGGTTGACATCAGAGCACCTGACTATCAAGCGGCTGAGTCCGTATGGATTTCTGCGGTCAAGGCGGTAGAGAGTAGCATGTCATCGGTAGATGGTTCACTATCCATAGAACGGTCTTAGGGCTCAAAGACACCCGCATGGTTCATTGACTATTAGTCGCCGCTAGCCGTATGAGGGCTATGGTAAGATCGAAATTACAGTACTGCAAGGAATGTGATTTGTACGGCCTTGGGCCCAAATGTAAGAAATGTGGCAAGATGATGGTTTCGTCCGCCCCACTGAAGTATTCCCCTGAGGATCCCCAGGGCAAGAGGAGAAGGGAGAGGGAGCAGGCAGGCAGTGAAGATTGGGTCGACTCTCTTCCGTCGCCATCGGATGGAGTGGGGAATGATGAGTAGGACACATGTTCATTGGATAGTCGGAGACGGACTTCCGGAACATTCAGCCGTATTGGAAGCAGTTCCGGGAGTAGGTAATGTAGGTAAGATACTAGTCGACTCACTGGTATCGAAGCATCCCTCGAGAACTCTTGGTTGGATTCTGAACCACGATTTTCCCCCTCACTCAACGTTTGACACTGACGGCCTAATGAGGCCCCCCAGAATGGAGATTACCTCCGTTCTGCTACCAGATGGGCAGACGGTTATAGTAATCGGAGGGGAGATGCAACCCATGACTTCTGCAGGACAGCACGAGGTAGCTGAAGAGATTCTGAGAATTTGCTCGGAATCCTCAACACCGATGCTACTTGTGCTGGCAGGGTTGGCTTCCGGTTCCGAGGACAAGGGGATTCACGTTATTTGTGCGGATGACGGAGTTAGAAGAAGTCTGGAGAAAGACGACATTCCTGTCAGTAGGGAGAGGCCTGAAGCGGGAATGATAGGTGTCGCAGGACTCCTGGTCTCTTTGTCGTCACTTTTTGGGGTGAAAGCATTTGCACTGGTTGCTGAGACGGTGGGAGCTAGTACCGATGTTCTTGCGGCTAGTAGGTTGGCTAACTGGATAGAGAATGGGCTGGACTTGCCACTAGACCTAGACATGG
>CEWK01131961.1_pt1 | contig 23462 bp, 31 predicted proteins | sample 531431 | NCBI WGS metagenome assembly CEWK01 (sample SAMEA2623059, study PRJEB7988) | marine metagenome | isolation source: saline water (ENVO:00002010), including
CAAAGATTTAAAATTAACTATGCAACAAATGGTCAATTATCAAGCATAACAGACAAAACATCAGGTATATCAAGTGTATCAATTGATTCAGCGGCAGGCGGTGACATAACAATTAACTTTACAGGTTATAATTATCCACCAGGAAGTGTTACATTATATGGTTACAACTATTCAGCAAACAAATATAATGTTACACCATTAAACAAAGATATTACGTTGAGAGAAATACCAGGTGGAGGATCATCAGGATCACCAACTGCATTTGGATCTTTTAGTTCAATGAAGATCAAAGCGGCAGAAGGTGATGCAGGTGCATCAAGATCATTTGGTACGGTTACTCATACATGGGTACACTTGGTTATGGGAGGCTAATAGATGGCCTACAAAACCAATTTTATAGACGTAAACAAACCAGCAAAAGTTTTAAGTTGTACAACTGATTCTATCAGTAACAACGCACAATGGCCACACAATGATGGACTAGGTGACAAATGGTGGTCAAGTGGTTCGAACCCAAAATATTACAGATGGAATGTTACTGTAACAGTTACAACACAGAACCACGGTTCACACTTAACAAGAAAAGATTTTGAATACAATGGACTTGACGTACAAGTTGGAGATTGGATCGCAGAAGCAACATCAGGTATATGCTGTAGAATTATTTCTATATCAGCGAAATCAACAACATCAGTAACAATGGTTGTCGAAGATTGGTTAAGATACAATACATTTAGATCAACATCAGGTAACGGTATTTTTAGTACAGGTCCGTCAGTGATATTTCAACTTAATGAAAACGGTCACCCAATGATTGATCCAGTACCTGCATCAATTACAAGTAGCACATTTTATCAAAACATTAACTCAAGATTTCAATATTTGAATCCACAAATGCATTATGTATTAGATCAAACATCACATGGATTTAGTGTGGGAGATGTTATATCAATTACAGCATCAGGTTTTGCAAAAACAACAACAGCATCAGCAAATAAAACAATTGGTACTGTAACTAATCCAGGTCCAGGACCAAACCAATTTATGATGAGACCAAACACAAGAATTATTGACTTTAATCCTGCTATACCTGGATCAGTGGGAGATTTTATTTACACAGATAATTCAACAGCAGGTGGATTAACAACTAATTCATCTTCAGGCAAGGTGCAGTTTTTAAAAATAGCAGATGCTGTTTCTTCATCAATCACAGGAACTCAAGTAGATCCTACAACAACAGCAAGTGATGTATTAGAAATTAATGAAACAGCAGTTACATTTACTGGTGGTAATTTAACACAAACAATATCAGATATCAATGGTAGTACATCAACACATGGTGTAACAGCATCAAGTTCACCGTCACCATCGACGGCAACTACAGCAACAGAAAGTTTAGCATACGGACTAGTTGGTATATATCCAGGTGGTTCAATTACAATCAATGGAACGGCAGTGACTTTCTCAACAACAACATCAGGTCAAGCGACTTATGGTATTGCAGTTGGTATTGCTGATGATATTATTGCAGATGTTAATGCGGCAGGTCCGACAAACATTACAGCAAGTAAATCAGGAACAAACGTTGTATTAACAAATTCATCAGGTGGTGCAATTACAATCGTCAACACAGGTAATGACGGACAAGGTAATCCTGTAGCAGGTGCATCATCAGGATCAGGTTGGCCTTTATCAACAGGTGCGTCATCTGGTGCTTTTATAAAATTAACAAGAACAGATGGTGGAGAAATATTGTTAGATGAAACAACAGGAACACCATTAAATGATTTAGGAATATATTCAGTACACAACGGTCGACCACCATTAGCAGTAACAGTAGAACAAGGTATTGTTGCAGGAGGTGGTGGAACAACAGTTGTGGCAGACATAACTGCCAGAAATGCTCTATCGGCTACAGTCGGTGACACAGTATTTGTGATAGATACCGGCAATGGCGAATATGGTTTCTTTGTTTACAGTGGCGGACAATGGCAGTTACTTGCAGACGAAGATTCTGCGAACACAGACGCAAACACACTTTCAGCAACTGTAACACAAGCCGGCGGTTCAGGTACTACCGCAGTTGGAACAGTTTCAGATGGTTCAAGAGTTACACTAGTGTCAATTGAAGTTACACAGGCATTTGATGATGCCAACGCAACACTTACAGTAGGTGATTCAGGAGACGCAGATAGACTTGTAACAAACAACGACATAGACTTAACATCAACAGGTACCTATGCTATACAGCCAGCATATCAATACACTACCGGCTCAGACGCAACTATTAATGCTTATTTAAACATTGGTTCATCATCACAAGGAAGTGCCAAGGTTTTAGTAAGTTATATGTAATTTTCTTACATACAAGGATAAATATATGTATATAATGGAGCAAAAATGAGTAGACCAAAACCGGAAATATTACTAGAATTTACAAATCCTAAGAACTATAAGAGTGAGCAAGTTCTTAAGGCAGAAGCCATCTATGCGGTTTTCTATAAAGATGCTCCAGTGAACCTTAGGTCTTTGAACACACTTGTGAATTATCCAGGACCAAAATATAAGAAAGTATCATTTTCAAATTCAGGACACGCAATTAATTTAGCAGAAAAATTGAATGCACTGTTCAAATGTAACGACTTTTCAGTGCATGTTTTAACAGCTGGAAAGAAGTTGAATGTCACACCAATTAATCAACCATAATAAAAAAATTGTGATCGATTATGTCAAATCTAAAGGCATAACCGAAGCACAAATACTTAATATGTTTGTGAGCAGATTAAGTGATAATTCCTTACGGCTAACAAAAATAGGCATACAAATTTTAGAAGAACATTTTCCTTCATATGTAATCAAAATTAAACAACCATTTAGTGTGAAGACAATCCACATACATAATCTTGAAAAAGAAATGCTTCTTCCATACTACATTGATAATAAGAAGATTGTAGTTTTCAACGAAAAAGATGCCGTAGATCTTAAACTAATTGATGGTGATGTTGAACTTTGGTCAAGAAATTGCACAGTAAATAACCAAGATTATTCACCAAATTTTGATTAATTTTTTAACTTTCTTTTAAACCATTGATTTTATTGGCTTTTTTTAACCAACAAAATGCATTTTTCTGGTTGACAGATACCTATATGATGCTATTATATACTTAATAAACATTTAAACAGAGAGAGATAAAATGGTAAAAACAACTACAACAGACAGCAGAACAGTAAGACCAGCAGACGTAAAAGCTGAGATTATTGCTTGTATTAACGCACAACGTCCTGTGATGATATGGGGTCCTCCAGGAATAGGTAAATCAGAAATTATTGAACAAATTGGTAAAGACAGCAAAAGAAATGTCATTGATTTGAGATTGCTTCTTTTAGAACCAACAGACTTGCGTGGTATTCCATACTTTAATTCTAAAGAAAACAAAATGGATTGGGCACCACCAGTTGATCTTCCAAGTGATCCAAAAGCAACGGACATCTTATTCTTGGATGAAATTAATGCGGCACCACAGAGTGTACAGGCGGCGGCTTATCAGCTAATTCTTAATAGAAGGATTGGTACTTATAAATTGCCAGCTGGTGTGTCAATTGTGGCGGCTGGTAACAGAGAAAGTGATAGAGGTGTTACTTATAGAATGCCTTCACCACTTGCTAACAGAATGTTGCATATTGAAATGGCAGTTAACTTTGAAGACTGGCAAAATTGGGCAACTAACAATGGCATCCATCCAGATGTAGTTGGTTACTTAACATTTGCTAAAAATGACTTGTATGACTTTGATCCAAGAAGTTCTTCTAGAGCATTTGCTACTCCAAGATCTTGGTCATTTGTAAGTGACATGTTAGAGTCAAGTGGTTTACAAGGTTCACAACTTACAGATATTATCACAGGTGCAGTAGGCGAAGGCCTTGCAGTTAAATTTAATGCACATAGAGAGGTTGCTGGTAAATTACCAAACCCAAGTGATATTTTGAGTGGTAAGGTTAAGAAACTTGACACAAATGAAGTGAGTGCTATGTACTCGTTGATTACTTCATTGTGTTATGAACTTAAAGACGAATGTGAAAAGGCGCAGAAGAATAAGAAAATGGCTCCTTGGCATTCAATGGCAGATTGTTTCTTGCAATACATGATGGACAATTTTGAAACTGAAATGGTAGTATTAGGTGCCAGAATAGCACTAAAAAATCATCAACTACCGTTTTCCCCTAAAGAGCTTAAGAGCTTTAAGGAGTTTTATAAGAGATACGGCAAACTAATCGTAGACGTTTAGAATGCCGTTAGGGGAACTAGATCTGCCTCTCTCTGCTCTTAAAACGTAGATCAGTTCCCCGCCCTATAAGATAAGTAATAGTATGCAAAACAAAATATTCATTTTTAAATTAAAAAGTTTAAAACATCCTGACACAAAGTGGGATAACGTATCTCATTTTTTATATTTTAATGAAGATAGAGAAATAACTAAACTAGAAAAACCAAATCTTGCTGAATCAAGATGGTACGAAAAATATGTCGAATGCAATGGATGTATTTTTAATTACATACACAATAACGAATTGTATAAGATTCAATCATATACACAAGAGCTACATGACCAAGCAGTAAATGGTTATTTTAAACCTCACAATGAAAAAGGTATATGGGAATACACTGAATTGTTCAGTACAGACATCAGTCCTAAACTTGCACAGGCTATAAGAAAAACAGAAAAGTATTTTAGTATGCTACTTGCAAAATATGGAATAGAATCAAACCAGGAGAAAAAATAATGATAATAGCAACAAAAGAAGATCTACAAAGAATGTATAATAGATTATTAAAAAATTGTGATATCGCTATTGAAAATTCTTGCGATGATTGGTCTCTTAATTTTTGGAAATCTACAAAAAATAAACTATATGAAAATATGAGTGAGATGGGTTTACTTAAAGGTAGCAAAACAGTTCATTAATGGCAGGAAAATATTTTTATAAAAATGACATTGGAGTATCTGAAATAAAGATTGGTACCAAAGGTTTTATTTGCATTGGCTGTGAACCACCTAACGATCATCCACACACTTATTATACTATGGGAGATGATGATCACAAACATTGCACTTATTGTTACACAAAATTTGTATATGATCCTACTCTTTCACCTGAGTACACTAATCCACCAAATTGTTTCGCTGGATACTTAAATGATATTAATGAATCAATGAGTGATGGATATGACAAGGACAAAGATGATTGAAGCTGACATAAAAAAATATGAATTAGAAATCAGTGCCAATTGTAACGCACAATGTCCTTTATGTGCCAGAACAGAAATGGGTATGCCATTGAGAGGGAATTCAGAAATATCATTAGAAAATATTATGAATCTTTTTAAAACTGAAGAATCAGTAAAAGGTAAAGAATTTAAATTATGTGGAGTATTAGGAGATCCAATAGTCCATTCACAATGTTTAGAAATATGTGAATGGTTGGGCAATAAAGGTGGTAATGTAATCATTAGTACCAACGGTGGTTACAATACACCAGAGTGGTGGAGCAAACTTGCCAAAGTTAAAAATTTAAAAGTTGACTTCAGTGTAGACGGATTTGAAGAAACTAATCACATTTATCGAGTAAATGTTAAATGGGATATTCTTTTAAGGAACATGAAAGCATTTTCTCAAGCAGGAGGAAAAGGTGCATGGGTGTTTATTCCATTTGCTCACAATGAACATGAATACGAAAAGGCAAAACAACTATCAAACGAACTTGGTTTTAGATTTATTAAAAGAACAAGTGGTCGTAATGTTCTTGCAAAAAAAGTTCATAAAACTAAAAAAATGGATACCGAAGTAAAATTAACTGCGTCAAAGAAATTACCACACAATGACTTGACAAAGTTACAGAAAGTAATAAAAGAAAAAAGTGTAAAGACAATAAATGACATTGTAAAAACAATCACATGTCAACACTATAATGAACCAGAAGTTTACATTGGTGCTGATATGACAATGTGGCCTTGTTGCTATTTGTATGATCAATCTAAAAAATCATATAACGACGTGGTAATGTCTGATGATAAAGATTTTAATGATCTTACAAAAAATACTATTAGTGAAATATTACAAAATAGTTTTTATACATCTTTAAAAGAAAGATGGTATGCATCTCACGATAATCATTTACCTAGATGTATCAAAAGTTGTGCCTTAAAAGGTGTCTACAAAAATAAGAAAGAATATGCTTGAAATAAAAAAAGAAGATATAAAAGAATATAAAGTTAATAAAAAAAGTCGTAAGAAACGTCCTTCAAAGTCAAAGGAGTTTTTAAAAGAGTTGGCACAACAAGTATATCGTGGAGAAGTGTTTACTAGTTTTCAAATACATGATCCCAACGATATACCAAGTGTGTTCATGCCATTGATGCTGATGTCACCTGATATGGGTCAAGGAATGCATCAAGACAAGCCTTGTATGTTTTATGCAAATATGAAAGATCGGTTTCCAAGTGGTATAAATGGCTATCCTTGTTTTGGTTCTGTAGCATACCTGACCAGAGAAGAAGCAGAAACGTTTGATGACTATTATAAAAAAATAGAGAAAGCAATCAATGAAGTCTAGGAAACTAACAAGAAAAGAATTCATGAATTACAAAGGTGAATACTATGTGATTGATCTTCCTATACTTGATAAACAAGTAGAGAAAGAACTTGCAGTAACAGTTAGGAGAAATGCCACAGGTTGGTATTACATAGCAGGCGGAAGTTATTTTGCATTTAAAAAAGCTAAAGACAAAGATATTGTTAAAGGATTTTTAGCATGGGAGAAAATAGCATCGTGAGTGACGTGTATTACAAAGTAACCGTGACAAGAGGAGAGTTGTCTTCATCAGTTTATTGGTGGGAGAAAACTTATGCCAGCTTAATGGAATCGGTTGACTTTTTATACAAATATGCTAAAGTAGATGCAGTAGAATTAGAAATGATAACAAAAAAAGAGTATGACAATAGAACCAATTAACGAAAAACTTAACGATAAAATAAAAAAGTTAAATTCATCAAGGGTATTTAAAAAAGTGACACCTAAATACGATCTGTCTTGGTACATCAAATGGGCATCAAGTTTTATTATTTTAATAGGAATGGCATTCACGTCAGCTGATGTACAGCCATTTAATCTATGGTTTCACTTAACTGGAGTGATAGGTTGGGGAATTGTTGGCTTTTTATGGCACGATAGAGCATTAATCTTCATTAATAGTGTGGCTACATTTATATTTTTATCAGGATTAATCAGTTATTACTATGGTGGCGTGTAATAAATTGTTGATATTATTGACTTTTTTCTGGCCAAAAAGAGGTTGACAGATACCTATATGATGCTATTATATATAATATAAACAGAGAGAAACAAAATGGCAAAGAAAACTGCACTAAAGAAAAAGATAAACATACAAGAAGATCACGAAATTCGTGAAAGAATTGTACAAAGTAGAGTACGTCTTTTATTGAAACATCCGTTTTTTGGCAATCTTGCAACAAGATTAAAACTTAAAAATGCTGACGATTGGTGTCCAACCGCGGCAACCGATGGTATGCATTTATTTTACAACAGAGAATTTATTACTCCTTTGACATCAGATGAGCTAGACTTTCTTATTGGTCATGAAGTGATGCATTGCGTATATGATCACATGGAACGTAGAGAAGGTAGACAGCCACAGATTTGGAACATGGCAACTGACTATGTTATTAATGGTCAATTGGTACGTGAAGGATTGGGTAAAATGCCTAAAGAAGGTTTACATGATCCTAAATATTATGATAAAAACTCAGATGAAATTTATTCTGAACTTAAGAAAAATCAAGTTGAAATTAAATTAACTCTTGATATGCATTTAGATGGTGAAGGAAAACCAGGTGACAAAGATAAAGATGGTAATGGCAAAGACGGAAAAGGCAAAGATGGCAAACAACCTGCTATGTCTAAAGCAGAAAAAGATAAGTTAAAAGACGAAATTAAAAATGCAGTACTACAGGCGGCACAGGCGGCAGGCGCAGGTAACATACCTAAAGGTGTTGAACGTTTGATTAAAAATATGACTGAGCCTAAAATGGATTGGCGTTCGTTGTTAGATCAACATATAACGTCAGTTGTAAAATCAGACTATTCATTTATGAGACCTTCAAGAAAAGGTTGGTCAGTAGATGCTATATTGCCTGGACTACAACCTGAACCAGCAGTTGATGTGTGTGTTGCAATTGATACGTCAGGATCAATCAGTGACAAACAACTAAAAATATTCTTAGGTGAAGTGAAAGGTATTATGGATTCGTTTCAAGATTACAAAGTTCATGTATGGAGTTTTGATACAGAAGTACACAATCCGGAAATATTTACGCCAGACAAAGATATCACAGATTATCAACCAGGTGGCTTTGGTGGTACAGAATTTGAAGCCAATTGGACTTGGATGAAAGAAAATGGTGTACAACCTAAGAAGTTGATTGTGTTCACAGATGGTTATCCTTGGGGTTCTTGGGGTGATGAAAATTATTGTGATACACTTTGGGTAATACATTCAAATCATGATAAAGAACTTGAAGCACCATTTGGTGTAACAACTCATTATGAGAACATCTAATGTTTTGGTTCTTACTTATTCTTGTATTGTTTCTTTGGGCTTTTGGTCTTAAAGGAACGGTAAAAATTATCTTACTTACTGGATTGAGTCTTTTTGTTTTCCTATCTTTACTGGTTGCTTTTGGTTAAGCGATCATCTAAATGATCATTAATCTTTTTAACCAACTTGCTACTTGAATTAGTAAAAAGAAAAGGAAAAAATGCATGTACCAAAGTCATGAAAGCCAACCAAATAAATTTTACACTATACGATAATGAATGACGCATATGAGTAAAATAATTTTCATCAACACTGTGAGGGTGTTCAGTGAATATGTTTTTCATTTCTAATCCTCGTAATTAAACTTAGATTCGTAAGCTCTACATGTTTGTGATTCCATAAGCATATTTTTAATAATGATTGCCGCTTTATCTGGATCACCTATAGATGAAGAGATTGAAAAAATAATTCCTTGAGTAGTGTTTGATTGATTTAATCTTTTTTGTTCGTTTAATCCTTGTATAGGAAAACCATATTCTTCGTGAAGTTTATTAATTACTACTTCTAATTTTTCACCAAATTGTCTTTCTTGTGAAATAATGTTTTGTATAAGTCCACGTTGTTGTTCTAGCCATTCAGGAGGAAAATTTAAGTTTGCACCAACACCATAGTTAATAGCAATAAACATTGAAAGGTTTTGATGAATAGATTGACATACTGAATATGTTCTAAAGTCTTCAGCTAGAAATTGATATTTTGCATCAGTGCTAGAACCTGGCTGGTTTGCACTTGCAGTATTTAAAAATGTAAATAAAAATACAAATATAAAAAATAAACGTGCCATACTATTATTTAACCATGGAAGATGGTCTATAACATGGTGCTTTATATATAATGTTAATAAAGCTAAATATAAGCGATTAAGACAATGAGTGATACATTAATTCTAAATGCAGACGGGTCTCCGTTAAGTTTATTGCCCATTAGTGCGGTCAATTGGCATCTTTCAATTAAATTAATTTGGCTTGATAAGTTCAAAGTATTAGAATACTATGACGATTGGATTATCCACAGCCCTTCCACAGAAATGCACGTTCCGAGTGTGTTGATATCAAAACAATATTTAAATTTGGCAAGGCATCCGAGATTTTCTAGAAACAATGTTTATCTAAGAGATTTGTTCACATGTCAATATTGTGGTTGTGAATACAATGATTCAAACTGGAAAGATCTCACACTTGACCATGTTATTCCAAGATCTGCAGGAGGTCATGCACATTGGGAAAACATTGTAACTTCATGTACCACTTGTAATGTTGAAAAAGGTAGTAGAGATATCAGGCCAAAACAAATGCCGTACAAACCAGACTATTGGGAATTGGCCAGTAAAAGATCACAATTTCCTTTGATGATTCCTCACCATAGTTGGAAATCCTATTTGAAATGGGATGATAATTTAATTAAAGTCGCTTAAAAAAGAGGTTGACGATAAATATTAAAGTATACTATAATAAAAGAACTTAATTAAGGAGAATAAATTATGGCTGAAGAACAAGCACAAACACAGGCTACTCAAGAAGCACCTAACCAAGCTCCATCGGCAGAGGCACCACAATTGTCAATTGCTGATTTACAGGCTTTGTTAAATGTAATTGATGTGGCAAGTTCAAGAGGTGCGTTCAGAGCCAATGAACTTACTAATGTTGGCGGTATTGCAGACAAACTTACAAAGTTTTTACAGCATGTCGCAGATCAACAAAAAGCTCAACAAGATGCACAGAAAAAAGCTGATGCTGATAGTGGAGCAGTAGATGAAGGTAAGATTGGCGATGCACAAACAACTCAGGCAAAACCTGAATAAAAATAATAATTGCAATTAGGAGAATAATAATGATAAAGCATACAGGGAAAGTGGACTCAACAGGCAGACGTGTCGTAGTTGTATTTCCATCAATACCAGAAGATCAAGACAATTGCTTGGTAGTAGATGTTGATGCGTTAGATCCAAAATATCATGATGGATTAATGCAGGCAGTTGAATCACCAGAAGGTCAAGAAACTAATAAACTATATGAAGTACTTGGCAGAAAATTGTTTTGGGACGGTAAGAATATATTGAATACTTTGCATGAAAAAGGATTTCTAAGAAGAGTTCCAGTAGACACAGTGACTTTAATTCCGTCACCTACAGATACTTTACCTTTGAAAGAATTTAATGCATATCAACAAATGGTGAATGAAACTAAACAAGATCCAGCAATACCACAAACACCAGATTCATCAACTAAGGCAGGTGCAATGACACAGCCAGCTGATGAAAATGATCAAGATGGTATAGCAAGGAATTTGTTAATTCAAGCAGAAATGCTAGAAGCAGATGCTTTAAAAAAGCGTCATGAAGCAGAATCAGTGTCTCCAGGTATACAGAAAAAGCTAGGAAAAGAATTAGCTTATGCTGAACCAAAAAGACCAAGAGGCAGACCTAAAAAAGAAACTGCCGCAGAATCACCTGCATAAGTTTATAAAAACCTGCCTATGATAAATACTAGTACGTAGGCAGGTTTTTTATGACAGAACAAAATCCAAATAGAAAATTTATACCATCACAAGGTGCACAAGATCATAGCGAGTTTGATCGGATCATGCACGAAATACATCCAAAAAAAATACCAGCACATTTTGTTGATAAAATAAAATTATTCCATAAAGATGGCACAACAAGCCTAATGACTAAAGATGACATCTATAACACAATACCAGTTCGTGGCCAAGTTGACTGGGAAAAGGTTGCTGAAAACTATCACGACATAGTTAACATGGAAATTTACATTGATATGAGTTCTTTAGAAAACACAGTACACGAGAATGTTCATCGAATGTTTAATTCTGCTTTTCGAAAGAAAAACTAGTAAAACATAACATATTGACAGATTTAGGAAATTGTGTTATAAATAGTATTACAAATTACCGTATTTAACAATAGAGGTTGGGGTAATACTATTATGAAGATTATATTATCGTTTTTATATATTTCTGGCATTCTTGCCTTAGGTAGACTCATACCACATCCTCCAAATTTTACACCCATATTGGCCGCGGCTATATTTGCACCATACATCATTAATGATCGTTGGATGGCAATGGCAGTACCATTAATGGCAATGTTCATTGGAGATGTGTTTATTGGATTTCATTCCTATATGTTATGGGTGTACGGAGCAATAGCAATGTCAACTGTGATTAGTAAATGGGCTATGCAGTTTGGAAGAAAATATGTATCATTAGCGATAATGACGCTATTATCATCTGTGTTATTTTACATAGTAACAAATTTTGCTGTTTGGATTATGTGGGATTACTATCCTAATACATTAGAAGGATTGATAATGTGTTATACAATGGCAATACCATTTTTCCAAAATACAATTTTAGGTACAGTGGTGTATACTGCTTTGATGGTATCTTTAACAGTGGCGTTATCTCGACCTTTCAACAATATCTATCTAATGATAGTTAATAGGAAAGGCATATATGAACAGTGAAAATCAAAGGCATATAGGTAGAGGTGTGATCGTACTGGCCATCCTACTTGTAGCATTTTTAATAAAGCCTGCACAGGCAGATGAACGTTTATGTTACTGGGAAGAAATGAAAGATGAAACAATCGTGTGTGATGCACTAGTGATTGATATTCCAGTTTTTCATACAATGACATCATCACAGAAAGCAGACCAAATTTATACAGATACTTTTATTTGGTTAGATGACGAAAAGAAAGAAGGATCAAGTATATTATCAGAAGCATTAGAAGATGCACCAAGTTTTAATGCAGTTAGATCAGGTCCAGCTGGACAACAAACATCTTTGTTTACAAGAGGAACCAATTCAAATCACACACTTGTAACAATTAATGGATCAGCAATAACTGATTACTCAACAACCAATGGTGCTACAGATTTAAATAATATTAACATACACTTTGCAGATGGATTACATCTATACACAGGACCAATGAGTACTAACTATGGACCTAATGCAGTTGGTGGAGTAATTGATATTCAAACTTCTGATTACAAAAGAAATGAGATATCATTATCACATGGTTCGCATGATACTAATACAATGTCTTACACATATGGAAAAGATTATTTTAATTTTGGTATATATGCAGAAGGATCAGATGGAATATCAGTCTATCCAAAAGGTACTGAACCAGATGGCTATGACGTGTTAGGGTTCAACTTTGGACATATTGTAACTCTTGATGATACTCAAATAAAATTTACAGGAGTAACAAATACAACCAACGCAGATATTGATGCCTCAGGTGCAGATGATTTAGATTACACAAATGAAACTAAATTTTATTTTGGACAAATGCAAACATCAACTGATGTAAAGTATGGAAAAATAAAAACAGTTGTTGATCATACAATGTGGGATAGAGAATATGTCAACGGAACTGAAATAGATAGTTACGATTCTGTTGCTACACATGGATCACTTGATTGGATAACAAGTTCAGATAAGTTGTCAACAAAAACAGGTGTAGATGCAACAGGATTTGATGTAGACTTTAACAACACAGGCAGTTATAATTCAACGGTTGACAAGTCAGCATCTGTAATAGGAACTTATCATAGTTTTGATTACTCATTTGAAAACAACTTTATCATTTCAGGTGGTGTAAGATATGACGAACACTCGATTGCAAATGGTCAGTCGACATATTCAATTGGTACTTCATACAATGGATTTCGTATAAGTCAATCAACTGGTTATAAATCACCAACACTATATGAAATGTATGGAGCAGACAACTATGGTTATACAGGTAATCCAAATCTTAAACCAGAAACGTCAGTAAGTAGAGAAATAGGATACAATAACAAAGGTAAGTCACACATGTTTGACATAGCTCTTTACTCAACAGATGTAGAAGATATGATTACATATTCTAATTCAACTTATAGTAATGATAGCAATGGTGTATCTACTATGAAAGGTGCCGACATTGACTTTAATTATTATGTAGGTAACTTTAGTTTTGTTAACAATATTGCATTATCATCAGCTGAAGATTCATCGGGTACTTGGTTAAAACGTAGACCTCATACAATTATCAGATCTGGTATAACTTATGCTAAAGACAACTACTATATTAGCCCTAGCATATTGTACTATGGTGATCATAGAGATATTGATTCTGGCAATTGGTCAACAATTACAGTTAAAGAAAGAACTACTGGAGATCTTACAGCAGGTTACTATTTAACACAGGATTCTGAAATTGTTTTAAATGTAAAAAACATAACAGATGATCATTATGAGCGTCCAGATGGTTATAACCAAGGTGGTAGAAATATTACTATTGGCTGGAAAATGAAATTTTAACACTTGTGAAATAGGATAAATATTGTTATAATTGTGTTAATAAAGGAAAACCATGAAAACGCAGAAAACAACTAAAGATCAATACTTTTTGTTCATTGCTCAATTGATCGCACATCTAAGTATCATACCAATGATTATGTATGGTTCTTGGTATCATTGGGCGATAGCATTTTTTGTATATTTTATCACAGGATGCTTTGGTATGACTATGACATATCATAGATTGTTAAGTCATGCAAGTTGGAAAGCACCTAAGTGGTTTCATTATTTTGGATCTTTAGCAGGCACATATGGTCTAACTGGGTCAACTATAGGATGGGTAGCTATTCATAGAGAACATCATGTACACACTGATAGTGAAGATGATCCGCACTCGCCGACCTACAAAGGTTTTTTAAAAGTACAATGGTTAAGCATGTTTGACACACCTAATCCAAGGTATGTTGTTAAACTTATTAGAAATAAATTTCATCTATTCACACACAGATATTATTTCTTAATACATCTAGCAATTGCAGGAACATGGTATATGATTGATCCAATGTTGTTAGTGTCAGCTTATTTGTTTCCAGCAATGATACTGTGGAATGCAGGATCATTTATTAACACTCTTACACACATGATTGGATATAGAAATCACCAAACTTCTGATAACTCAACTAATATTCCTTTACTAGGAATATTAATGTGGGGAGAAGGCTGGCACAACAATCATCATGCAAATCCTAACAATGCGAGTTTTAAATACAAGTGGTGGGAAATTGATGTAGGCGGCTGGTTTATAAAATTATTAGAGGTAAAAAATGGATCCAAAGTCAAAGTATAAAATTGCAATAACAGGACACACTTCAGGAATTGGTAAAGCCATTTATGAAATGGGAGAAAGCTATGGCCACGATATGGTAGGCTTTAGTCGTGTAACTGGATTTAATTTAAAAAACATTGGAAAAGTATATACATCAGATGATAAAGTTGATGATAAACAACAATTTGAATGGTCAGAAGATACACAAAGATTTTTAAAAGAAATAAAAGATTATGATGTATTCATTAATAATGCTCATTTGCAATGGGCTCAAATAGATCTTTTATATGCAGTTTATAATTTGTGGCAAAAGAAAAATAAACTAATAATCAACATAGGATCAACAGCAAAAGATCACAATGAAAAAATTGAAAAAGATAAAAGTTACTATCATCAGAAAGTTGCTTTAGAATCAATAGTTGATAACTTTGGTGTTTATGGCAGGGGCAAATGTAAAGTTTCTATAGTAAGACCAGGATGGGTTGATACAGGACTATTTGATAAAGTACCAGAATATAAAAGGACTATACCAATGGGAATAAATCCAATATCATCAGAGAAGTTGGCTGAATCAGTATTTTATATAATCAATCAACCAAGCAACGTTCATATAAAAAATATATCCGTTGAATCATGGTACAAGTAAATGAACATGGAAGAAATTGTACAATACAATCTATCACACAAACATATGGTAAAAGACTTTCTTGCCAAAGCAAAACAAGAAGGAAGTGCAGGAACTTATGCGGAAAACAAATTTGATATAGATGATCTAGATGATCAAAGCAGTTTATGGTTAGCAATAGTCGAAGGTACAGTTGCTAGTATAAGTTATGCTGAAAGAAGTTTTATTACAGGAACACCTGAATCAATTAGAAAATGCAGATATCATATTTTAAAAAAATATAGGCATGGACGTTATGGATTTAAAATGATGAAACATCAAATTGCTTGGGCAAAAGAAAATGGATTCAAACATTACTATTGGACGCATGATGTCAATGACAAAGCAATTAATGAACTGTTTCAACATAAGAAAAAATATGTGGGTGGTGATAACAGTTGGTTTGACGATGAAGATTATAAAAAATTAACATTAGAAAAAGACTTTGTGTTTCATGATTCGCCTAAGTCGGATATGATACAATTTGTATATAGCTACTACATAGATCCAAATTATAAATGGGAACCAACTAAATCAATTATAAAATACAAGCACGATGGTGTTATAGATAATGTTGCAGAGGTAATATGAAGACGGTCCAACTAGGTACAATTTCAGTTATTCATGAAACATGGTTGCCATATGCCGCGGCGTGCCTTATAAGTTACTGTAACAAGATACCTGAAATAAAATCAAAGTACAAGTTTAATGAACCTTTATACAAATACAAACCTATAGAAGAATACACAGAACAATTTAAAAACATAGATGTATTTGGTTTGACGTGTTACGTTTGGAATCAGGCATACAATGATCAAATGATGAGTCACTATAAAGATATTAATCCAAATGGAATCACAATGTATGGTGGACCCAATGTACCTGAAGATCCTAAACTTGCAGAACAGTTTGCAAAAGATCATCCTTACATAGATATATTTTGGGTCGGTCCTGGTGAAAAGTTAGTTAGCAAGTTTTTACAAAATATAGATGCTCCTATGAGTACACATGATGGTAGTTTTGGATTAGGCTGGAATAATGTAGAAGTAGGACGTAAACTTTATCAAATTGGAACTGACGAAATGCCTACACCATATTTAGACGGAGTGTTTGATTCTATACTAGCAGAAGAAAAAAGAGTAAAAGCATCATTTGAAACCAATCGTGGATGTCCTTTTAAATGTGCGTTTTGTGATTGGGGAGGACAAGCAAGATCCAAAGTTACAAAGTTTGATATGGATCCTGTCAATGAACAATTAGATTTTATATACAAACACACAAACATAGCAGAAGTAGAAATACTTGATGCTAACTTTGGTATGTTACCAAGAGATTTAGATGTTGTTAAAAAAATGAAAGCAAACAAAGAAGCAACAGGCAATAATCCTAAAATATCTTACAGCGGACTTGCAAAGAATGGTAGCAAATGGTTACCAGAAATTATAGATATCATACACAATAACTTAGATGCTGATCAACGTAATTTAAAAGTAAGTTTTCAAACACATGCAAAAGATACACTTAAAGTTATTAACAGAGCAAACATTAACAATGATAAACTTGTACCTTTAATTGATAGTTTTAAATCAAAAGGATTACCAGTAACAAGTGAAATGATTATTGCATTACCAGGTGAAACAGCAGATAGTTGGTTGTATTCATTGAACAAAGATTATGAACTTGGTATTGATTTTATGCGTTCGTACTTTTTAAATTTAGTACCAAACACAGAATTGTACACAGACAAATTTCAAAAAGAACACAAAGTCAAATCTAAAATACTTGCTTTTCCATATTCTTTTTCAGGACTTGGTTATAAACAATTACATAAACATCCAGAGTACAGAGATGAACGTAGCACGTATGAGTTTGAAGAAATAGAAATCATGCACAGATGTTTTTCATACGACGAAGATGAAGTAGTTCGTATGTTTGACTATTGGTGGTTCTATCATAATTTTCACAACTCAAGAGCATTAAGTCATACAATGAAAGATCTATTTGACACACAGCATGATATACAGTTTCAGGCTAAATGGTTTTATAAACATTTAGATAAAATGCCTTTAATGATTAAATTAGTAGAAAAGAACAGACAAATAATTAGAAACATATTTAAAGACGAACCAAGAACAGAAGTAAAAGATTTAGCGACTTATTTGTATTTTTCAAGATGTTTAAGAGCTGATGAAATATATCAATTCTGGCATAATCAAGATCAGTTTGTAGAAGACTTATCAAAAGTGTTTCCGGAAAAATTGGTTAAATATGATGTAGCACAATGGAAAAAAGAATTTGATATGAGCATGTATGGTACAGACGCTCGTATTAAACCAACTGAAGCAGTTGCTATAGGGAGTGAAAGATAATGTGGAAAGAACTAGTAAAAAACGAATTATGGGAATATGATAACTTCCTTGACGATAATACCATCAGTCAAATAAAACAAAATATGTCAACAGCAGGTAAAACTGAATTAGAGCCCGGCGAAGCAATATTACCAAACTTTAGAAATTCTGGAGTTAATGCAACGACATATAATTACACAGTCCATAGAACTGATATACACAAAGATAGAGTACTAATTGATTTATACATGGGCAAAGTAAATGAGCTAATGCAACCATTAACTGAAACATCTGTACCAATGGACAACTTAGAAGGTTTGCAATTGTTTACAAAAAGTTTTTCAAAACGTGGGTGGTATGATTTACACACAGAGCCAATTGACAAGTATGGTCCATATGCTTTCATGCATTTTCTTTCTACAGAAGATGGAGGAGAATTAGTATTTCCTAGTCGTGAAGGTGTAGAAAAACATTTACAAAAATTTCCAAAGCAAAAGTCTAGATGGCAAGAAAACATCGAGTTGGTTGAATCAAAAGGATTTCCGATGCGTTACTTAAATGATGTAGTTGTAAAGCCAGTCTATAACAAATGCGTGGTTTTTGCTATTGGGTCAGCTCATTACGTAAATCCATTAAAAGGAGAAGTAGCAACAGATTCAAGACAAGTTGTAACAGGATGGCCATATGCTACTAAAGATTTAATAAATGGATTAGATAGACATTGTAATTTTAATTATTACTTTGATGCCAAAAGACATTCTGAACCAAAACCAGAGGCATGTCACTAATGTGGACCGAATTAGTTAAAGATGAAGTTTGGTATACAGAAAACTTTATTAGTGAAAGTCTAGTTGATCAAACACTTGAAAAAATACAGCAATCAGAAACTAAAGAGTTAGATGGTGATGAACAACCCCATATTATAAGTGAGTCATATTATAATTATAATCATGTAAAATATAATGTACACAAAGATAAAGAAGTGGTTGTGGCAGTTATTGAAAAATTAAATCAAGTACTTGCAGATGTTTACAAACCAATATTAATACAAGACATTAATGAAAAAAATGTTTTACAGTTTACAACAAAAACTTTTAATCCAAACAGTATCTACAATGTACACACAGAACGTAAAGACATATATGGTGAATTTGTTTTTGTAAATTATTTAACAACAGAAGATGGCGGAGAGTTAGTGTTTCCAAACGAGATTATGTTAGAGGATCATTTTCAAAGTCATCCGAGAGAACGTGCAAATTGGGAAAAGTTTGTAACAAAAATGTCTAAAGAATCAAAACAAGATCCATACCTAGTAGGACCTTTAGCAATAAAACCAAAAAGAAATACCTGTGTATTGATGAGAGTAGGATCAGCTCATTATGTAGATCCAGTAAGAAATGGCAAACCAGGATGTCGTGTTGTTATAACAGGATGGCCATATGCCAATATGAATTGGAAAGATAAGTTTAAAAATTAAAACAAAAATTTTCTATCGCCAGCAAATTGGCTGTAGTCCATAGTAAGTTCATCGCCTTTTTTAATATTTTTACAAGCAATAAAACTAGTACCACCTAGGTAAGCAAGATTTGAATCTTCACTATGATTAACGTAGCTATCATCACAGTTCATGTTATGTGTTAAACTAACCGGAAATTTTCCAGGAGCTTCTTCTTTAGGAACAATTGCACCTTTGAGCTCAACTACTCTTCTGCCGATCGGAATGTTTTCTAAAGCAAACCTTCCTTGTCCGTGTATTTTTGATTCTTTTATTTCTGTTTTAAACAGCCACTGGTTGGGCATCTGCTTCCGCCTTGTGTTCTTTGTATTCTTTTTCAATTTGTAAATCACCCATATTGTTTTTTTCGTTCCAATCGTCTTCTGGAATTTCTTGTAAATCTGATTGATTTTTTAAACTAAACATCAAACTAATTCTTGGTGTGTTACCAGAATTTACTACTGTGTGTGTAAATCCAATATTCAAAAAGTATGCTGAACCATCAGCTTTTAAATGATATGCTTCTTGTTTACTTTTTCTCCAAAAGTAATTTGTTGCTTCTTCTTCTGCAAAAATAGGGATAATAACTCTTACAGCATAAGTTGGATCATAATCAATATGTGGAGTTAATGTTTTACCTGGGTCTAATCTTACAAGTCTTACTCTAATTGCATCTGCTTTAAATGAATTCACTACTTCTTCAAAGTAAGTACCTTTGTATTTTTCTGTTGGAGTATTATAATTATGTTCATTAAGTGCCGGATCTAAATTTTCTCCACGTCTTGCTTTTAATCTATATTTGGCAATCTTACTAATTGACTCATCACCAGTACCAGCAGTTTTACCCATAGCTTCACATGACTCAACAGTTGGTGCTTCGCCTTGTGGATCAAACTCTGTAAGATTAATTTGTTTAAAATGTTTATAGACACTCATTACTAATTCGTGATTGTTAGAACACAATGCTTTATTTGTGTCCATTACATTGCCATAATCATTTGCTAATTTTAATGCTTCTTGTTGTAATTTTTTAATATCAAACTTGTGGTTTTGGAATTTCCACATAGTTGGCAATTGATATTTTTTCCTTATTAACATTGATTTGTTCTCCTAATAAACATTATTATACACATATTTATCATATTGTGCAAGTCATAAATATATAAAGTACGTATTTTATATTGAATTAATTGGAATTTTGCTGTATACTTATAAAATGATTGATTTGAAAAACAACAAAACCTATTGCCCATATTTGTTCCGCGGTGCGGTAATGCAAGTTCCAGACGGATCGATTGTACCATGCTGTAGATACAAAGATGATGGACAAGTTTATCCTAAATCGTTTGATAAAGGTTATAAAAAAATATGGGAAACAATAAGAAACAAATCATTAAATGGTAAAAAAATAAAAGGATGTTGGAGATGCTATCAAGATGAAGAAGCAGGCATTAAATCAATGCGTGAAAGTGCAATTGATACAAACAGTGAGATAAGCTATGACTATAATAAGGATCCTAAATATTCAGAAACAGAATTAGAGTTTCTTGAAATTCAAACAGGAAGATTTTGTAATTTAAAATGTAGATCATGTGGACCTAAATTGTCAACAACATGGGATGAAGATTTAGATAAAAATGAAAGTCTTATAAAAAACTTTTTTGGCAATGAACATCACGAATACATCACTATAAAACAACTGCCAAAAACAAATGAGTCGTTGTCATCAATAAAATATGATACTGTAAAGCATTTAAAAAATGTAAAAGCAACAGGAGGTGAGCCTTTTTTAAATGATCAATTTCAAACATTTTTATCTAATTTAGTTAAATGGGATCTAGCAAAAAACATACATTTAGAAGTTTTTACAAATTGTTCATTCTTTCCAAAAGAACAATACAGAAAGTTAATACCACAATTTAAAAGTGCTAAAATAGATTTAAGTCTTGATGCAATCGGCGAAAGAGCAGAATTTTTAAGAAAAGGATCGCAATGGAAAAAAGTTATGGATTCAGCTACAGAATGGGTAAAAGTAAGTCAACAACATTTGAATGTATCGGTTGTGATAGGACATACTTTAACCATATACAATGTTCTGTATCTAAAAGAATTTATAAATTGGATAGCTGATCATTTTCCGAAAGAAATTATAACTAAAGACTTTTTAGATCTACATCTGGCGCAAACACCACAGTATCTTTCATTGTCAAATTTTAGTTCTAACAATCAGTCTAAGATAAAAGAAATAGTACAGCAACATAAAAAACAATTAATATCAACACACAATAATAATGAAGTAATATTATCTATTGTAGAAAAAAGTTACAGTAAAGTATCAAAAGGATTGAACTATATTTCAAACGATCTCTCAAATGAATTTCTAGAAAAAGCAAATCTAATTGATGATGTTCGAAGTGAAAATTGGCGTACAACATTTCCAGAACTAGCAGAGGTGATACATGTCTAAAACATTCTGCATAATGCCGTTTATTCATATGAACTTAAAGCCAAAAGGATTTGTTAGTGCTTGTTGGCGTAATCATGATTCGTTAGGACACTATGGAGACAAAACATTAAAAGAAATATGGAACAACGAAAATTATAAAAAAATACGTAACAATCTAATGAATGGAATACAGCATGAAGGTTGTAAAAGTTGTTGGGATATGGAAAAAGCAAATGTTGTATCAACTAGGCAACAGTGTAATCAAGATTATGAAAAGTATATACCGGATGTTTTAAAACAAGTAAACGATGGTGAGTTGCCAATGAACGTTAAAACAATCGAGTTACGTTTTGGTAATGTGTGTGATTTGAGATGTAGACACTGCTCGTCAATATATAGTTCAACGTGGGCAGTTGCAGTAAACAAGCATGACGAAGTAAAACGTTTATTTGACAAATACCAATTGACTGAAACAAGTACATGGCGTGGCATAGCAAAATTACCATTAGAAACTTTTAATCAAGTTGTTAATGATATAGGGCCAAGAGTAGAAGAAATAGTTATAGCAGGAGGAGAACCATTGATCCAACCTCAGCATTATGATGCGTTAGAAAAACTATTACCATATGCAAATAACATTACGTTAGAGTACAATACAAATTTAAACAACATAGTACTAAAAGATAGGCATATTAGTGATCTTTGGAGCAAATTTAAACGCATAAACTGTCGTGTAAGTTTAGATGGTGATAAAAAAATACATGGCTATTTAAGAACAGGAAGTGATTTGAAGGCTGTTGAAAATAATATAAAAACATTGAAATCCAAATTACCATCGGAAGTTTTTAATTTAACAACAACATGTACAGTTTCATTGTATAACATTTCTAGATTTGATGATATAATTGATTATTATCAATCGTTAGATTGTCCTTTTCATTGCAGTCTGGTACAATATCCTGAAGCTTTAAATATTCAGCATATACCAAAGAAAATGAAAGACATTGTAACAAAAAGAGTTTATAATAAAATAGATAATTTAAAAAACTTGAAGGAGAACCGTTTGGCCAAAATAGTTAAATGGTCAAACTATGTATTGGATTATATGAACAATACTGACATTGAAAACAATATGTTGCCAAGTTCGACAAAGGAATACATTGAAACTATGGATAGATTAAACAACACTGATTTTTTAGAAGTATATCCAGAGTTTAAGGAGTATTGGCAATGAATGATTTAAAATGGAGTGAATATGATTTTACAAAAATTCCGTACCCTGAGCTTGTACGTGTGGGACAACGTACTATGCTGTATAGGGATCTTTTTACAGTCAGTTGGCTTCTTGGTAGGTTTTGTAACTATAGGTGTAGCTACTGTTGGCCGTATGCTAGGAGTGACAGAAAAGATCATAGGCCTACTGAGCTTTGTCTTGCCACCATTGATGAGATCAAAAGACAAGCAAGAGATAGAGGATTTAATAGTTTCCACTTCAGTCTTTCTGGAGGCGAGCCTACGTTTCATCCTGGTTATCTTGATATTCTTCAGCATCTGGCTGATGATACTCCAAACACTAACTATACTTCTGTACACATGACAAGTAATTGCAGTAGAAACATGAAATGGTTTGAACAATATGTTAAAGCAGTCGCACCGTTCCATAGAGCCAGTATCACGGCTTCATACCACAGGGAAC
>CEWK01025334.1_pt1 | contig 23431 bp, 29 predicted proteins | sample 531431 | NCBI WGS metagenome assembly CEWK01 (sample SAMEA2623059, study PRJEB7988) | marine metagenome | isolation source: saline water (ENVO:00002010), including
GCTTGGACATCATCTTGGCCATCTTCGCTATACCGAGGAGGTGCCTCTCCCGGCCTTCCCTCGAGAAGTCCCTGTTGGCGAAGAAGTCCCTTATGGTGTCCCCATCAAGCACCTCACATCCGAATCGATCTGCCGCTGCCATTGCGATGGTCGTCTTTCCAGCTCCTGAGAGCCCTGTGAACCAGACTATCCTGTTACCCATGATGTCCCCTTCTGGATACTGTCGGAGATAGGTTGTGTATATCATTGCGACGGGGGGGTTAAGTTGTTTCTCGGTCTCGTTGCTGTCATTTCTCATCGGTCTTTTCACCGTTCAGGGAGGTCCTTCTGATTATTTCCACCAGTGCCGCTTGTTCTCTGTAGATGTCCAACATCTTGGCTACTGGGTCTCGACCCAAGTCTCAACCCATCTGTTGTCCGAGGTAACCAGGAAGAAGGGGTTCAGAACATCGTCTACCAGGTCATAGTCCAGTGATCTGCCATCGGGGCCAACGACCGCCCCGCCCGCCGCCATGACTACCGAGTGGGCGGCGGCTATGTCCCAGCAGGACGTGGGGCCGAAGCGAGGGTAGAGGTCGGCCTTCCCCTCTGCGACTACGCATGCCTTCAGCGAGGAGCCCATCCTGATTAGCTCGTGTCTACCGACGGCATCCGCGAACTCCTCGTCCTTGGCACCCCTGTGTGTTCCGCTAGCTACGAGTCTTGTCGGCTCGTCCTTCGATGATGGACTGACCATTATCAGGCCGTTCCCATCGGGGCCGTCTCTCCTAGATGGGGTGGTGGTCCCTCCACTCCAAGTGGTTCTTGTGGCCGGGGCGTGAACGACGCCGAAAACAGGAGACCATCTTGCCCCTGTCCTCCTCATCAGTGCGATGTTGACGGTGAACATTCCGTTCTTCTTGATGAATTCCTTTGTTCCATCGAGGGGGTCGACGAGCCAGCAGAATGGTGATTTCGTAGGGTCCCCGACATTGCCTTCCTCTGATACTATCGGGATTTCGGGTGTCATTGATACCAGTTTCTTTGTGATAACTTCGTTCGCGGCTAGATCCGCCTCCGTCAAGGGCGACTCGTCCCCCTTCGTCTCGAATCCTATGTCTCCCGACCTGTTGTACACCTCCATGATGGCGTAGCCCGCTTCGACTGCTAGCTCCGTTACCGCATCGAAGTCGATCATTGTCAACCCTCAGAAGTCCTGGATATCCTCGGAGGACTTCTCCAGATCAGCCCTGGCACCCTCTGAGAGGTTGAAGAAGAACGGGTCTTCCTCGCCCACTATGTTATGGAGAGATGATACAGTTCTAGCCCATATCTCCTGCTTGGAATTCCACTCAAGCCATCTGTCGACGAAGTCGCAGTGCCTCTGAATCTCCTCGTCCTCGGGGTCCATCCTCCTGAGGATCGCGTTCGTCTGAGCTAGGATCATTCCAAATGGGACGTTGATCTTGTAGGTGGTGAAGGGGTTCCTTTCCTGGACGATAGTGAGATGCTCCCTCCAGAGGCCCAGAGAAACGTCGTAGGCCCAACCAATAGCGAGAACGGCTGCTAACACCCCGAGGCCGATGCCAGTCAGGCCAAAATACGTCATCGGTATTCCTATCATTGACTCCGATGGATCAATCCTCCAACTGACATAAGGCCATATCAGGAGGGTTAAGGTGGAAGTCCAGAACACCATGGAAATGAGTGTCTGACTCTGTTGTATGCGCCAGTACTGCCTCATGACGGACTTCTTCATGGTGAGACTGGCTACGTGACTCTGCTTTCACCGTTGCGCGTCCTGGCGTTGTGATAGTGGCTTATGTTGGCAAAAACATCGGTATAAATTGGCAATTGCGCTGAATGGGTCGTGCTCGACACACTCCCAACTCGTCTTGCAGACAGGTCGCGTCTGGCGAATGAAAATACGATCGTAGGAAATAATGGTCCTGTCGTTGTCTGGCTGAAATCATCCTTGAGGGTTCAGGAGAATCCTGCGCTGGACGTCGGTCGCATACTTGCAAGCCAAAATGACCTGCCCCTCTTGGTATATCAGGCGATAGATGAGCGGTATCCTTGGGCGTCGTTGCGACATCACAACATGCTTCTTGATGGTGCCGTTGATCTCCATCATGGGTGTGAGGCACTGGGTATCAAATACGTTCTGCATGTCGCTAGGGAAGGCAACAGGCAACCCGTGATGGATTTCTTCGCGGAAGAGGCCTCCTGCATAATCACCGATCTGTTTCCTCTCCCTCCTTGGTCACAGTGGGTGAAGAGCGTGGCTTCCAGAGCTGTTTGCCCGTTTATCGAGGTCGATTGCCACTGTGTGATCCCAATGACTCTTTATGGTCGGTCTGTGGATCGGCCGTTCAAGTTCAGAAGCGCTACCAAAAAGCTCCGCAAGAGGCTTGTGGGGAAGGCCTGGGAGAAGGTCGAGGTCGACGTCGAGGCCTATCTCGGTGAGCTCCCCTTCACTCCTGTAGACGTAGTTCTGGATATCGAGGATTTCAGGAGAAGGTTCGAGCTCCTTAGGAAATGTAGCATTGACCCGACCGTTCTTCCAGTGTGGAGCGAACGAGGAGGGGAGCTGGTGGGCTTGTCGAGATGGCAGGAGTTCCTCAATAGCGGGCTTAGGAGCTATGCCAAGAGAAGGAACAATGCGGCTGATAGTCAAGGCGTGTCTCGGATGTCGGCGGCGTTCCACTATGGGTTCGTATCGCCAATGATGGTCGCTAGGGATGCTGCTTCCATTGGTACCAAATCCTCTGAGAAGTACCTGGACGAGCTTCTGATTTTCCGTGAGCATGCCTGGCACCACGCGGCTAGTCTCACTGATCCATATGACTCCTCCAATCTCCCGGAGTGGGCATTGGAGTCGTGGGCGCAAACCGAAGATGACCCGCGTCCCGAGTTCCAGACCGGGCAGGGTCTTGAGTACGCGAACACCCCCAGCCATCTCTGGAATCTCTGCCAGCGGTCCCTGCTTTACCATGGGGAGCTCCACAATAATCTCCGGATGACGTGGGGGAAGGCTTTCCCCCCCTGGACCTCCAGTCTGGAGGAATCCCTGAAGATAGCCCAGAAGCTCAACGACAAGTACGCCCTCGACGGAAGAGACCCCTCGTCGGTAGCTGGAGTACAGTGGTGCCACGGCTTGTTTGACAGGCCCTTCCATCCGAGTGCCCCAATCATGGGTACTGTTCGGCAGAGAAGTATCGCTACTCATGCTTCAAGATTGGATATAGAGAGGTACAGGTCTCACGTCGAGAGGCGTGTGGGAACTGCTCATGGGCCAATATTGGTAGCCGGTACGGGAGTGATTTTTGATTTGCTAGCCAACGTGCTTAGAGACAACGGCCTCAATGTGCTTCGAATGGATTCCTCCGAGGGTTCGACCTCATCAAAATTGGATTTCACTGATTTGGAAATACTGGATTTTGTAAGTGATAGGATTCGTGGTCCCACTGGCCCTGAAAAGAGAAATGAGGAGGACCTGTCGTCACAGGATATCATCGCAGTGATACATGACAGCTCTGATGACATAGGTAGTATTGTCGGGGATTCGGGGTTGTACGTGTCCGAGAAGGCGATCTACACGCCGATAGAGGTCGACTTCGCCGACGCCCCCTCGTTCAATGAAGCCTCAAGGGTGGCGCTTTGGGAATTGGCTGGGACTGTCTGGAGACTCAACACGCCGAGGGCACCTCTACGATACTCGATACAGGAAAAGCTGTTCTGAACGGGAACAAGTAGTGAGAACCCGTTAATATCGCCATCGGCCAATCAGAGGGGTGAAATATGGACGTCTCACAGTCATTCCATGGACGACGCCGAGAGAAGGGCAAAGGAGGCCTCGCTGTGCGATCTCTATGACACGGCACCGATGAAGAATACGTTCGGTTTGGAGCTGTCCTACAATGAGAAGGGGCAGGCAGTGTTCCACCTGCCCTTCCAAGAGGGGCTCTGCCACGGTCTGATGGATGTGCATGGAGGGGTTATCGCCACTATGATAGACAACGCAGGATGGTTCACTGCAGCCACCGAGTACGATACATGGATTAACACCAGTGAGATCACTGTTCGCTTGCTCGAGCCAGCGAACCAGGAGGACCTGCGCTCCGTCGGTACCATCATTCGCGCTGGAAGCAAGATGTGTGTCACAAGCATGGAGGTTCGTGGGTCCACTGGTCGCCTGGTAGCCACTGGTTCTGGGACATTCATTGTGAGCCAGAAAATCCTGCACTAACTTCGGAAGTGGGATATCACCCTGGGCTCTGTCGAATCCGAGGGGTCGATTTCGGACAAGGAATCGATAATGACAAACCTCCTCTTCACTCTGTGCCTGCTTCCAAAGTTAGAATAAACCAGCTCAGTGGCCTCCTCCTCGCTCTCTGCGACTACGTCGAGGGAGTACGGTTGATCGTGCTTACCAGATCGGAATGTGCCTGTTGCCCTATATGCCTTCATATTAAGGCCGAATTGGGGTCCTGATTTAATTCAAGCGGGTATTCGACAGTGTGAATATTCGTGCCGTGGTAAGTTTGAAGTCAAGGCTACATTCCACTCAACCATGGAGGATTCTAACGGAGAGGGCGATTCTCCTCCAAAGCCTAAGCATGCCTGGTTCTGGATTCTTTGTTTTCTATTCCCCCCCCTAATCTTGCTAGCCCTACCGGTTTGGTTGATAGCCACTTTGGCGCCCTCCGAACCGTCATCGGAACCTTCACCAGAGCAGATCGAAGTTCAGGCGCCAAGGATTTGGCCTTCCAAAAAGCCTCAACCAGAGTATGATGTGTTTCCATCAAAGGCCGACTACAACGGGCCGGAGACCCAGTGGTGGGATATCGATGACGTGCTGGTCGGCAAGGAGCATGGCAGGCCGGAGGATGAGTGGTGGGAGCTGACTGAATGAAGAATGTTCATGGACATCAGCTCTAGGAGGTTCTGGGCCTTATGTTGGATGAACTGATTGATTACGCCCACAACGAGCTGGTGGCATATGCTGGCATGATACTGATACTGAGTGCTTTCGTACTCGAGACTAGAGGGGTCCTGCAGAGTAAGGAAATGCCCTACCTGGTGCTGATGGCGTTTGGATCTGGTCTCCTAGCGGTGCGTGCTTATCTCATAGACGAGTGGGCCTTCCTGATACTGGAGGTGGCGTGGTTCGCCGCGGCTGTTCTGGGGGTCTGGGCAATAGTGGGAGTGAAAGAAAAATAATACGGGACGACAGCTTGCACGTATCAGAGGAGGGTTATGATGGCTAGTATGCTTGAGAGATATCTGGGGAGGCCCATCCGACAAACGAGTTGGTGGATGTGGTTCATCCTCCTGCCGATAGCGATATGGGTGTGGCCTTTGGTCGTGATCTATCTTATCGTGAGGTTGGTCAACGATATGATGCAATACACTCCATCCGAGACGAGGCTATCCGCACTTGTTGCCGATGGCCAACTACTCGAAATTCCCCCTCCAGTCAGACCCGCCGATGAGGATAAGGAACGACCTGCGCCAACATGGTGGGAAATAGACAGCGTCCCAGTCGGCAAGGAGCATAGCAGGCCGGAGGATGAGTGGTGGGATATCGAGGATGTTCGGGTAGGAAGTGAGACTCCTCCCTCTCGGGAAAATGAAGGCCTGATACAGTTTTGGTCGATGGTTGGTCTGGTCTTTCTATTGACATTCATTCTACTGGGCGCCAATGGAGCGGCTTTCACCTTCACACTGGTGTCCACGTCCTTGCTGTTGGTGGTCTTCTACCAAATCGGCCCGCTTCGTTCGATAATTGGCAATGAGTGAGGTCTAATTGCAGTCCCTCTATCAGAGGACTATGGGGTCCGGCAGAAGGCACAGACATCGGCCATACCGCTTCTATGCGCCAATCTATGATATGGTATTCTCCTCGAGGCTCAGAGGCAGCTACCGAGGAATGTACTCTGCTTTGGACTTGGGGCATGGAGACACTGTACTAGAGGTAGGGGTAGGGACCGGTGCCTCGTTGGACTTCTGTCCGGTGGGTGTGAAGGTCGAGGCCATTGACTTCAGCGAGCCGATGCTGGAGAAAGCGAAAGCGAGGATAGGCAATATGGTCGACGCCCCGGACGTGTGTTTCACAAAGATGGACGCACACAGACTGGAGTTTCCTGATGGTCACTTCGACCACTCTCTGGTCTCCCACGCGCTTGCAGTGGTGGCCGATCCTGAGTGTGTTCTGAGGGAGATGAAGCGTGTCACGAAGCCAAGCGGGAAGATAGTTATCGTAAATCACTACAAGAGGGGCGGGGGGTTGCTAATATCTCTGTTCAACCCAATAAGGAAGTGGTTGGGCTTGGGGATGCATGTAGACTTCGAGTCCATGATCAGTGAGTGTGGCCTTGAGATTGGGCTGACGAAGAAGATCGGGAGTGGTCACCGTACTATGTTCATCTGTGGGAATCCACACTCGAACGAGACAGATGGTGCTTGATTAAGGGGGTTTTGCGACCAAGGGGCAAAACGGCCCTTTAAGTCAGATACGCCCTTCGAGCAGGCTATGACTCAGTTTCTGTTACCTCTATTAGTGGGGGTTTACGCATCGTTCACAATCGTGGCTATGGCACTTACCACCATTCTCGGAGCATAATTTGACTTGGCGGGTTTTCTGCTTCGATTAATCGATTAGCTCAAGCGTTGGACCGTGTTCGGATGACCATGGAGAGCACCCGAACGATGCAGGACTGGTTGGATGGATACGGAGAAAGCCATCAGAATTCCCTCAACAAGACAATCCACTGGGTTGCTGTGCCTCTGATCTTCTTGACAATTGTTGGCCTCCTGTGGAGCTTCCCACTCCCGGATGCCCTAGTACAGAGCCCCTGGATCAATCTAGCTACTCTGATGCTGTTACCTGTTTTCCTGTTCTACGTACGTCTTTCTGTACCTCTGACTGTGGGGATGATGGCCTGGTGCCTCTTCTGCATTGGTGTCTGCTATGCCTACGAGTCTAACTTAGGGGCTGGATACCCGCCGTTGTGGCAGTCCTCCGTCGTTGTATTCGTTCTAGCATGGCTAGGCCAGTTCTATGGGCACCGTGTTGAAGGCCAGAAGCCTTCTTTCTTTGAGGACTTACAATATCTGATGATTGGGCCTGCTTGGCTCATGTCCTTCATATACAACAAGCTTGGAATCAAGTATTGATTGAGAACATACTACAGCAATAACACCGGTTTTTCACTTTCACTTGCCGGACGAGGTCCCTCTCTGGAAGGATTAAATCGGTACCGCTCTGAGAGAAGTATCCTATGGGAAGGACAGTACCTACTTGGAGAAACAGATTGGAGAAGAGGATAGATTACTGGAGGGATTTCAAGAGGGCGCTACGACCGGGCGAGAGGGATTCGTTGGAGAATCTTGCCTCCGCTGTAAGGCGTCGTTCCTCGGCCTGTGGCATGCTCCCGCTCTCGGATGAGTTCGAGCCAATCGTTCTGGCTATGCTGATTGACATCGATATCAGACTGTCGTCCTTAGAGGCGGGGAAGGAAGACAATGACTGAAGGGTGGATACTGGATGCCCATCTGAGAAGCGGTTCCGACCTGGTCACAGTATGGGTGAAGGAGGATAGTGGGGACGTATCCGAGCACTCATTCCACTGGTCACCTGTGATACACGTCTCAGGCGAGACCCGGGCTCTATCTGATCTCGAGAGCTTCCTGTCGGGGAGTGTCTGTCGTTCCCTGTTCGGCACCCTAGGCATCACCAGAGAGAGGCTACTGATCAGTCATGATTGCGAGGAGCCAGTAGAGGTGCTCTGTATCAGAATACCACGTGCATCCAGTCTGATGTCGGTTGCCAGGGCCATAGCCGACAAGGGAAGATGGGACGAGTATGAGGTGTTCTCAGTGGATCCGAAGCCCGCCCAGAGATTCTTACATGATATGGGGACGCATCCATTCGGCAGGGTAAGGATAGGTGGGGGCAGGATTTATCCTCTCGATTCCAGGACGGATAAGAGGTGGAAGGTTCCAGATGTGAAGGTCGTACTCCTCTCGTTCGAGTTGACTGATGTAGACGATGTATCCTCCAATGGTCGGTCCATCAGGAGCGTTGTGATCTCGGAAATGCCCGCTTACGAGGAAGACGGGGGTATAAGGATGCAAATGACGGAAGGGAGGAGTGTAGAGAGCTTCGTTAGCGAGGTAGAGAGGGCTTTGCAATGGTTAGACCCGGATATAGTGGTGACAGAGGGAGGGGACACCACCGGGTTTCCAGCGCTAATTTCCATGGCCTCCTCTGCTGGCATGGAGGCTAGATTGGGGAGGAAGAAGAAGAGTGTGGTGTTGAGAAGGGACGCTGTGACAACATGGAGCTATGGCAGAGTGGTGAGGTCCGAGGCCTATCATGCTCTCGAGGGGCGGGTCCACATTGACAGAGGCTCTTCCTTCATATTCAAGGAAGGGGGCATAGAGGGGCTATTCGAAATCTCCAGAATGTCAGGGATACCCTGTCAGGACCTATCCAGGCTTTCGCCGGGCTCTGCCATATCTGCGATACAAGTGAGGCAGTCAATGGAAGACGGAGTCCTGGTCCCGTGGAAGAAGAATCGGCCAGAGGATATGAAAACGGGCCGAAAGATGGTTCTAGCAGATAGGGGAGGGCTCTACTTGGATCCACTCCCGGGTGTTCATGAGAGGGTGTACGAGTTGGACTTCTCCAGCCTATTCCCGAGCATCATAGCCACGAGGAACATAAGCCCTGAGACCGTTAACTGCAGTTGCTGCTCGCCCTCCACCACAGATAGGGGGGTCGAGCCGCTTCCCCTGTCCTCTGAGAATGCCGCAGTGGAGATACGTACGAGGATGAGCCGGCGGGAGGGCATGGTGGTTCCAGAGCTGGGGTATCATACTTGTATGAGGAGGCACGGCTTCCTAGGGAGGGTCGTTTCTCCAATAATAGAGATGAGATCCGAGCTCAAGAAGAGGGTGAAGACCAAGGGAGACCCATGGGATAGAAGACAGAACGCCCTGAAGTGGCTACTCGTGACTTGCTTCGGATACACCGGATATAGAAACGCTAGATTCGGTCGGATAGAGTGCCATGAGGCGATATGCTCCTGGTCAAGGGACATCCTCCTAGGGGCAAAGTCTCTCGCTGAGGAAGAGGGGTGGGGCTGTCTGCATGCGATAGTCGACTCGATCTGGCTGAAGGACGAGTGGGGGAGAGACAAGGAGTCCCAGGCAGAGTCGATTGGGAGACTGTTATACAAGATAGAGAAGCTCTCTGGGATACCGATAGAGCTTGAAGACGTGTACGACTGGATTGCCTTCGTCCCCAACAGAACAACAGGATCGTCGTCACTCACGAAGTACTTCGCATATGGGGAAGGAGGGTGGAAGATAAGGGGGGTCGAGCTCAGGCAACACTCCACTTGCGAGTGGGTGAAGGATATGCAGATGAGGGTTCTTTCAGAGATCAACGAGAGGGGCCACGTGGCGGGGGTAGAGGCGTCTCTGAGATACTACAGGAGAGAGGCAGTCAGGATGAGGGAGGGGGTGGTTCCCCTAAGCGAGCTCATCATATCCAGAAGGGTACGAAGCGACCTGTTGAGCTACAAGGTACTGAACCTAACAGCCGCCGCCCTGATGAGGGAGAGGAAGGTCAGTGCTGTCACTCCCCCTGGCAGGAAGGTCCGTTTCGCCGTTGTAGGGAGGGGGCGGTCTCAGCCCGAAGACCGTGTTAGAATGCGCTTCGAAATCCTGAGCAAGAGGGACTCCGTCCTTAGTGAGAGGGGGGACTGTGAATACTACCTCGGTCTAGCGTCCCGTGCCATCTTCTCGATCCTCTCTCCTTTTGGTGTATCGATGGCCGACCTCCAGATGGGGTTTCTTGCGCAGACTCGTCTCGATAATTGGACTGGAGGAAGTGCTTCGGGGAGGTTCAACACTTGCCCAGAGAGCTCCTCTCCTTCGGTTCTCTCGGGAGTCTGATATACTCGTCGCTAATCTTCTCCAGAAGAGCCGTTACCTTGGTCGGTGTGGGAGGCTTTGTCCATCTGTCGGCCGTCATCACAACAGCAATGTCGCCGGTTCTGGAAATCCTTCTAATCCTGTGAAGAGTATTGCGAAGGAGCATGTTTCCCTCCACCACGCCCAATTGGTTATCCAGAAACATTGAGTGGGCGCTTGTCACCACCAAAAGGCTTCCATCCTCCAATGAGCTTTTCCCGTCTTCTAGTTTCTCCATCCTCTTAAATATCTCAGCCATCTGATGTGCTGTGAAGGCCCGGCAGGCTTGGAGCCTATCCAAGTCGATAGTCGATGGCTGTGAGGTAGGCGGTATGATTCGCGTAGGGTCGAGTAAGGAGCCCCCATCGACCCAGTAGACTGTGTTTCCTCTCTCTATTTCATTGGCTGATAAGCGATATGCTATATCTGCTGTTTGAGTTCTCCCGCCTTCCAAGCACACCATTTTGGATCTCCGAACAAGGTCTTGCTCAGAGATCATGCCCTTTTTGATTCGACAATGCTAATTACTTTTTCAATGGGATATAGCACAAGGTGAAAGTGATGGCTCCGTTTGCTATTCCTCTTCTGTTCTGTTCCATATAGATGCCCACAAAGACATGGGGCTTCCGTCCACTTCCATCTCCGACTTCTTGTATATCCTGTCCGATCTCATGAGAGCCCTTTCCAACTCGTGTGGCTTCACTTCATGATCGTATTTGTCTTTCATGTGCTGAATTATCTCTCTTGTTGTGCAGGGAGAGTCGTCAACCCTCTTCCGTATGAGGCCGACTATTCTCCTGTATTCCCATATCTCCTCGGACCTTCTCACTTGACTGCCTCCCTGAATGCCTCCAAGGCCTCCAGAGTCTCGAACTCGACGACTAGCGAGGATATCATGCCACAGCCCTTACACTCGTATTGCTGCCCTGTTTCAAACCCCATGTAAGGGTAGACATCCATGCTGAAGCAGGACCCGCAGGCTCTGTATGTCACAAAGCTGTCTGGTGGGGTTTCGTATTGAATGCTTGTTATCTGGTCTCACTTTGGAATCAGAGTTGCGCCTGTCTCGGTCCTGATGATCTTGCCTTCCTGTAGCATGTGAACGGCCATTACTGCCTCAGTGGTACCGTCTGGGAAGTCCATGACGGAGTGCTCGACGAGAACCTCGTCGTTCTCGTAGACGCAACGGGCGTCTCGTATAACGACCTTCTCGTTGGCCATCATCATGTTCATCATCTCGACCATCTGTTCCCTGTGCATCGACGTTCCTGTCTGATGCCTGACGAACTCGTAGTCCTCATGGAACAGGTCGGTGTACATGCCCGCGTCTTTCTCTTCTATTGCCTTGGATATTGTATCGTAGATAGCCATGGTCCTCTGATAGTGGGTTGTGATTTAACATGGTAGTATTACTAATCCCTGCGTTCTGATTGGATTCTAAGAGAGTCTCTGAGCGGCCTCCGCCAACGACTCTCCATCACCTACCAGAGAGCGGATGTAGCTTGGTATCTTCTCGTTACTGTACTCAAGATCCATTAGATCGCCCACCCATTCTAGTGGCTCTTCCAACGTGTAGTCGGACCCCGGTGTGAAGTAACGCCACACCGAGCATTCGTCGCCCTCGGTTGAGGTGGTCTGCAAAACCCAAGGTAGATTCGGTATCGGATTCTCGCAATAAATATCGCTCTCAAGGGATGTCACGACCCAGCACTTGCCGATTGAGTGGGGTACGCCGGTTTCTCGTAGGAAGTCTGCGACGGCTTCACTCTCAGCACCAGGTTGAAGCCAGACGAAGGGTATCCGTCTCTCGGCTATCAGCCACTTTCTCAACAGACCAAGGGTGCGATCGGGAGATAGAAACATCACGAATAACTCGGGCTTGTCTGATGCCCATGGATGTGGTACGATTGGTAGCCCTTGGATTGTGTTGCCCGCGTCCCTTGGATGGACCGGGACCATTCTGTAGCCTCTGTCCTTCATGTCCTGAAACGCCTTGTGGGCCGGCTTGTCTTGGTTCAGGCCGGCACCTAGGATGTGTACAGACCTGGTGTGCCTTAGGAATGATATGTCACTCATTTTGATCTCCCTGGCTAGAGAGTCGTAGTTCTACGATTAGGGACGCCATCACCAAAGAAACCAGAGCGGCGAAGAAAGGGGCTGGGAGGCTTCGCTGTTCGCTGGTCTCCTCCTCAATCGGTTCAGGTGTTTCCTCTTCTGTGGTGTTCGCGGCTTCCACAACTATAGTTCCAATCATGCCCATGTCCTCGTGTGGCTCACACACATACTCGTAAGTTCCATTCATCCCAATCTCAAATGTGAAAATGAAGTCGACATTTCTGGATGGCTCGCCCGAGTCGAATACCCCTTCGCTCTCCACGGCATTGTGCGGAAGTAGTTCCCCGTTCCAAAGGAATCTGACTGTCTCGCCTTCCGATATGGTAACGTCCGATGGGGAAAATCTGAGGTTCGTGGAGTCAACAGTAATCGTGGTAGCCAGAACATGATCATACTCTTCTTGCTGGTTGTCAGCTGATTCACTGAGAGAGCCTGCAAGGGCGATCGACACAAGGAGTATGCACGCCACTACCTGTGCTTTCATGGCCATGGTCCACATTGTCATGTTTTGAAGTGATGTTTAGAATACGGTCCGAAATTATCGTTTCCCTCAAATATGTGCATGTCAGAGTGCCTAAGCCCTCAACGTTCAAGAACGGGGGGGATGATTCTGCCTTCATAGCATGTCCTCGAGCAGTCCCAATGCGAATGAGGTGCCTCGTGGGTTGAGTGCACGTCTGTCCGGCATCTCACAGGAGCGTTTGGTAGAGGAGGTGATTTCTGCATGGGACGAGGTCAATGCCACTGAGAGAGTAATCGCCTCGCTCAGGCAGAAGGTGAGCTCCCTCGAGATGGAGCTTTCGGAGAGGGAGGGGTCTGCATCGAGCAGGGTTACTGAGGTCGAGCTACAAGAGGCCCTGAGAGTGTCCGAGTCGAGGGTTTCCCAACTGCAGAGAAGCCTCGAGAACGAAAGGGCGCGGAGGAAGGCACTCGAAGACTCCGGCGGCGAGGCCCGGCTCGCAGAGCTCAGGGATGAGAACGCCCGTCTAATTAAGAGCGAGGAGGAGCTGATGGTAATGATCCTGGAGATGGAGGGTAGAATTGACCGTCTAGTGACAGCCATCAGAGGAGAACGTGCTTAGTCACGCTTTCTGATTACTAGAAATGAGTCTTGGCATAATTTCAGGCGTATTCTCCCTATATAGCAAATAGCTCGGGTCCTCACCCCACTTCTCCATGGCTCTCCTATCCAAGATGGGTACACCGCTCACCTTGGTGAGCAGAATGTAGACGAACACGGGAGAGACCCACGCTACTCCCTCTAAGCCTGAGAAGCATGGGACGCCCAGAAGTGCTATGCCTGCCCACAGCATTATCTCACCGAGGTAGTTGGGATGTCTGGATATCGACCACAGGCCTTCATCGATCCACCTGCCCTCGTTCGCTGGATTAGCATTGAAGGCTGACTTCTGTCTGTCAGCTACAACCTCCAAGCAGAATCCGGCTATCCAGAGAACTACCCCTATGGCGTCCCATCCCGTCAACGAGGGGCTCGGACCCGATTGGCTGTTGATTACTATCACCACATTCATGGTAACGAACACCCAGAGGCCCTGCAGAGACCATGGAACCAGGAATCTCACTGGAGATGTCTTGAGGTCATCGAACCTCCCATCCTTCCCGGCATGGTGGATCCGAAGGAACAGGAAGCTGGAAAGTCGTATAGCCCAGATTATTACCAGAATCGTGATTAGCAGTTCTCTGGTGCTGGGATCCTCCTCCTTTGAGCCAAGCATCAGTGTGGTGATTGCCAGTATGATGTAAGTCAGGCCCCCCGTGAGGTCGTAGAAACGCTCCGTCTGCAGGAATGAGGCCGGGATCCAAGCCGTCAGCTGTATGCCAAAGCAGAGTATCGCGCTGAAGGCCACCATTGAGATGCCCCGGAAGTCAGCCGCACCGCCCTGTGTGGCCGTCACCATCGAGACTGTTATTGCCAGAACCACCACGAGCACTATGGATGTGAGGCGTACGTCCTCTGCTGTGGTTGACATGCCACACAGTAGTTCTTCGCAATGTTAAAATTTTGCTTCGAGCCAACCCTGCTAATCCGCCAGTATGGTGGGTATGAAGGGTTAGTAGGTGTCTTGAGTTATTGGTACAATGTTTGTATTGGTCGAGGTAGGGGCACTATTGGCCTGGCAGAGTGAACTCTCCAATATCTGTGTCGCAAATCTCATCCATCTCGTCAACAGTGATTAGAGGGGTGAGCTTTCCGTTGAAGGTGCCTGAAGCCCCGACGGTTAGTGCGAGTTTGGCTGCTTTGGCACTCTCTGGAATGTCCATGATGCACATGAAGTCCGTTTCTCCATAGCACCAGTAGTAGGCCTCAAGCGACCCCCCCAGGGACTTGGCGATCTTCTCGGCCTCGTCCCTACGTGCTGAGCCCCCCTCGTTGAGGAGTCCAGCAACGCCTTTTTTTGTGTAGCTTCCCGAAAACATGTATTTGGGCATGATATCCCGTGCTCTGAGTGTATTATTACCATTCTGGCTTATTTCCTCATCATCAGGAGCCCTACTATCGCTCCTAGCAGTGCAAGCTCTATCCTCTCATGGGTGCTTGGCCAACTCAAATACTCGAAAATCGAACCGTCCCATCCCCACTCCCTGTTTCGCTGTAGCTCCCTACTGAAGTCACCAATTCGGCATAGGAGATTGACCAGTGAGAGGAATATCAGTGTAAGGCCTGAGGCCGCTTTAGCGACTCTGGTCCTTATTACCCCAAGGTAGTAAAGACCGAGGACAAGGAGTATTGATACGGTGGTTAAGGAGTAAATCATGGAGTTGGCCATGTCGACCATGTCGGCACCGTACTCCAAAGAATCAGCAACATCGGCCAGTTCCCTCAGAGAGTAGGACATAACGGGAAGTACGAGGATTAGGAAGAGTGATCCTATTGTTATATCAAGCCAGCTTGATTTAGGTGATTCTCTCTTTGTCTGTGTCTCAGCGAGGGGTATCTCTAGCACGATTCTCTTATCAAACACTAATGCATAATGTTTGGGGGCTAAGATGGTTATCCGTTCATTCCATCGATGAACTCTGAGAGGACCTTCTGTAGCTCGTTCACGTCATCGTAGTCCTCTGCGAGGTTTCCCGTTATGACCCAGTCTGCGCCAGCCTCGGCGGCCACTCTTGCGGTCTCGCCGTCTCTGATTCCGCCGCCGACCACGAGAGTTAGATCGCAAGACTCTCTGGCTGTCTTGATCAATTCTGGGCTGACGGGGGTCTCAGCACCACTACCAGCCTCCAAGTAGAACATCCTGAATCCATATGCCTGGGCCGCCATTGCGTAGGCTGCTACCCTATCCGTCTCGGATTTCTGTATCAGTTTGGCTTGGCCTACTTCTCCTGCCTTGCCCCCCGGAGCGCATATCAGGTATCCCATCGGGATAGGCTCCACTCCCGCTTTTGCGATGAACGGCGCTCCAGCCACTTGCTCCTCAATTAGGAACCGTGAGCTTGTGCTGTTCATGAGCATCATGAATGTGATCGCGTCCGCCGCGGGTGAGAGCGCCGTCGCCCCTTGCGGGAACAGTATGACTGGAATCTTTTGAGGCTCCGCCTCGAGCCCGGCGTCTTGGGTGGACGCCCATGTTACCAGCTCCAACGCCTCTTGTATCGCCACCACCGTTTCGTGGACGTTTTCCATGTCAGTTCCTGAGGAGCCCCCCACCAGAACCATTGAGCTTCCCGCGGCGACCGCTGCTAGACATCTCTTTGCGGCCATATCGGGGGTCTGGTCGGCGGGATCAATCAGAATCGCGTGCCTCGCCCCCAAAACGTCCGAGCAGACGTACTGCGTAGTGGGCGAGTCTGTTCTATCCATGTCCCTCCCCTCTGGGATTAGCATCTAAGGATTAAGGTGTAAAGTTCTTATTTCTGGATTTTACTAAGCTTTGAGGTCGCAAGCGTTACCGCATCGTTCAAGGCCGTTCTTGGATCATTTCCCCTCCAATCCATAAGCTGAAGGGGGCTTTCTGGGGTTTCGTCTCCTATCCACCACATCTCGTAAGTGCCGTCTGGACGTCTCCCCGATATCGATTCGCTTGGAGGAGGAGAAACGGTGATAGCCCCTCTCCAGACTTTGTCTGATTCGAATTTGCTAGTGACTACATGATCAAATTTAATCCTGGTCTGCGTCCTTCCACCCGGATACGACAGTCTTACCTCCTTTCTCTGAGAGTCAATTTCCGTAGTACGAGTACCGGTGTGAAAATGGGCTCCTCTGTGGGCGAGACGTATGGCCATCGACTTCTTCAACCAGCTAGATCGTATCGCTGTGTCATCTTCACCAGGATAATTGAATCCCGTCTTGGATAGCCAGTGATCGCTACCTATGGGCCACCCAGACTCGGAGATGATTCCTGGAGTCTCACCATACATACCAACCTCGAAATGATCAGTTACCATATGAACCTCCACGTCGATGGATTCATCGAGCACCATATGGGCGCAGACAATGGACGAGAGGGAGCAGTCCGTGAACACAATACTCTCAGGCAAGGATAGTTTCCTCCTTTATCTCAAGGGCGTGGACAGGACATACGGGGATACAGAGGTCACAATGGGTGCACTTGTCCTCTGTCGGTATGGCGAGGATGCCTTCTAATTCCAGCGCATCGAGGGGACATACCGCTATGCAGGCGGCGCACCCGAAGCACCTCTCCTCGTCCACGACAATGACGTGCCCCGGCCTCTTAGCCATGGATATGCGAGCCCCCGCCCCCTCAGAACACTATCGATAGCGATCGTCCTCCTACCCCTATATTTCCACTCCAGATAGTAATTATCGATTTTAAGGGAAAAAATGCTTATTTTTGGCGATTTTAGCATACCTATTTGCTTATAGTATTGAAGGTAAATATTAGTTCTGACAGTTCCATTGGAAAATCGCAAGAAGGCGATACTCCAGTGGAAACAGAGGGGTCCCCGTCCGGATAAATCATGAGCATCACCACAGACGGGTGACCATGCTCTACCGCGCTGGCAGGACTTCGACCTACCCCGAGAAACCAGTTGAGAAGGGAATCAGGCTCCACTTCCTGGGTGGCGCAGGCGAAGTTGGTAATGTGGGCTGCGTCATTGAAGATCCTACAGGTACGAAGTTACTTATGGACTACGGACTCGCTCCGACCAAGCCTCCGAAGTACCCGTCCGAGGCGCCGTTGGTGGATCACGCAGTGATAACCCATAGCCACATAGATCACATAGGAATGGCACCGTGGCTAGTGGGGCATCACGGCACCACTCTTCACGGCAGTCGCCTGACATCCAACCTCTCAGAGATTATGTGGAGAGACACCTACAAGGTCTCCAGCATAGAGGGTTACCCATTAGCATGGGATAAGAGGGATCTCGATGCCGCACTGGGGGCTTGGCAGGAGCATGACATGGGAGACCAGTTCTCTATCGGGAACTGGGATCTCAAGTTCCACATCGCTGGACATATCCCTGGAGCTGTGATGACCGAGATTAACACACCCTCAGCAAAGATTCTATGGACTGGGGACATGGATACTAGGGAGAGCCCTAACGTCTCGGGGGCGAAGCCAGTGGAATGCGACATACTCTGTCTCGAAGGCACATATGGGGGCAAGTACCACCCAGATAGGAAGGAGGAGGAGCAACGTTTCGTTGACAGGGTGCTGGATGTTGTGGCAAGGGGGGGAGTAGCTATCGTTCCAGCGTTCGCATCCGGAAGGGGGCAGGACGTAATCAGAATCCTCCATGAGGCCGCGCCCGAGCTGGAGGTTCACTATGATGGAATGGGAACTAGAGTCACACAAGTATGGCTAGAGAACCCCGATCTCTTGAGAGAACCAAGGAAGATGAGAAAGGCATGGAACTGGTGTAGGAGGGTCAGGAGCAAGTCGGACAGGAAGAAGGCACTCGACGCAGATGTGATAGTCACCACCAGTGGGATGCTCGACGGAGGGCCGGTGATTTGGTACATCAATAGACTGAGGCACGATCCGGCTAACGCCATACTGCTAACTGGATATCAAGCCGAGGGATCAGGAGGCAGGATGCTATTGGAGCACAGGAGGCTCCCTATCTGGGGAAAGAACACACCCGTCGAGCTTGAGGTGACCCAGTTCTCGCTCTCCAATCACGCTGGTCATGCCGAGCTTGCGAAGTTTGCTCGAGAATGCTCCCCGAGGCACGTTATTTTGTTTCATGCAGATGACGAGCCAGCTATGGCGCTTGCTGAGGAACTGGGCTCTGAAATGCAAGTCCACATACCTGAAAATGGCAAATCCCTGACAATTCAGTAGGATTTTACCCTCCGATTTGTTCATAGGCCCGCTGTGGGGTGAGATAATTAACGTAGTCTGTGTACTACGACAATTGAAAAGAAAAAAGGTGAGAAAAAAATGGAACAACTAGACAAAATGTTTGGAGTAACGGAAGCAGGAAGTGATGTTGCAACTGAGCTTAGAGCCGGTGGCGCCACATTCCTGACAATGGCTTACATCCTACTAGTGAATCCGTCAATGCTGGCCGCGACAGGCATCCCGTTTGATGATGCCCTATTCGCGACCAGCATTGCGGCTTTCATAGGATGTATGGCTATGGGGCTTTGGGCGAAACTACCTTTCGCACTAGCACCGGGAATGGGCCTGAACGCCTTCTTCGCGTTCACGGTCGCCGCGCCTTGGGCGATGGCAGTGCCATGGGACATCGCGCTCGCCGCAGTATTGGTTCAGGGAGTAATATTCCTGATCCTATCACTACCGCAAGTGGGCGTCAGGACTGCAATGATCAACTCGATCCCAACTGATCTGAAGATAGCCACTGGCGCAGGAATAGGGATGTTCCTAGCAATAATCGGACTTCGAGAGATGGGTTGGATAGCCCATGACAACGCCACACTAGTCACCCTTGGTGACACGGCGTCCTTCACGCATGAGTCGGGCGAGCTTTGGGCTATGATAGGACTAATCTCCATAGCCGTAATGATGGCGAGGGGAATAAAGGGAGCGATCATCTTCGGTGTGCTTGGAGCCTCAGTAGCAGGCTGGGCACTATCCGTGAACGACCCATACAACGAGTCGTATCCAGTGATAGTATTCTGCATAGATGCGGCAACTGACAACTGCGTGGCAGAGGGTGAGTTCGTTGCGGGCGTTGCAGGTGCACACACTGCCGAGTGGCCAACCAAGATTTTCGAATTCGTGGGAATGCCTACCGAGACGCTCGGCGCGGCCATAGGAGCACTATCCCTAGAGACAGGAGTAGTCGATGCCATGACCGCAGACGGCGCTTATGCTAACAACCTGGAGTATGGCCTCGGTGGTTTCCTACTGATTATGATCACCTTCCTGTTCGTCGATATCTTCGACACAGCTGGCACACTATACTCAGTAGGCCGACAAGCTGGATACGTGGATGAGAACGACGAGCTGATGAACTCAGACGAGGCATTCATGTCCGACGCCGCCGCAACCGTAGTGGGTGCATTGGTTGGTACCAGCACCACAACCACATACATCGAATCCGCAGCTGGGATCGAGGAGGGAGGAAAGACAGGGCTAGTAGCCGCAACCGTTGGCGTTCTGATGCTCTCTGGCCTCTTCTTCGCTGATATATTTGCATCCATACCACAGTACGCAATGGCCTCGGCTCTCGTAGTGGTGGGCGCGATGATGATGCGACAAGCCGCAGACATAGACTGGGGCAACCAGGACGTTGCCCTACCAGCATTCGCTACTATGGTTCTAATGCCATTCACGTACTCGATCGCTGTGGGCATCGCTTGGGGGGTAATCCTCTACACAGCAATCAAGGCAGGACAGCAGAAGTTCGACGAGATCAGTCCAGTGATGGGCGTCCTGACGATCCTACTGATACTGTACTACATCGGTCCAGGAGCCCAGACAGGCTTCGAGTGGCTGATTAACGACATACTCAGCCTCTGAGTATAGCGTCTGCAGACGGGCCCCGGGTCTAGGCCCGGGGTCCCGACAAGTGGGGCGACTAGCATGGAAGACGACATCATAGACACCCTATATGGCGCTATCAGAACCGTTCCTGACTTCCCAATCGAAGGCATCATGTTCCGAGATATCACACCAGTTCTCGCAGACGGAGAGCTACTCACCTCACTGGTGGATAGGATGGTAATGGACATGGATGCCCTCGGTTGGCAACCAACACACATTGCAGGCCCCGAGAGCAGGGGCTTCATATTCGGCTCCATGGTAGCAGACAGGCTCGGGGTCGGGTTTGTCCCAGTGAGGAAGCCCGGGAAGCTTCCCTACCAGGTTGCCAGTGCAGAGTACGCGTTGGAATACGGCACCAATACACTTGAGATACACACAGACGCAATCAAGCAAGGAGACAGGGTGGTGATCTTGGATGACCTACTCGCAACAGGGGGGACCGTAGCCGCAACGGTTGGCCTATGCAGAGGCCTCGGCGCCTCCGTGGAAGGCGCGATGTTTTTGATAGAGTTAGAGGGGCTGGGGGGCAGTGCCAAAATCGGTGTCGACGCTCACTCTCTGCTAACCTTCCCGGCTTGATGGAGAGCAAAGAATCGTGAAGCTCTTATGTGGTGCCTTGGTAGAGGATTCCGTGCCACAGTTTGAAAGCCTGGGTAATTGCTCAATATGCGGTGTTCCATGCACCCCTATGAACTACCTGACCCATGCTGGGAATAAGTATTGCACATGGTGCTGGGTTGAGAAGAACAATCCCGACCACCCAGATCTGGAGCAGATCAAAGAGAGAGTATACTCAGCGGCGAAGGAGTGGAAGTGCCTCAAGTGGTACAGGGAAGACAGGAAGCTACCAAACGGCCCTTACTCCTACAAGAAGTCCTACAAGAAATAGAACCACTGGCGCGCTTCAAATTACTCTCTTTAGCCGCTTTGTTCATGGACGTGGTTCACACGCCCCTGCACATCGAGGACACCCAATGACGAGCGAACCAACCATCCACGTCTTCGAAGTCATGACCAGAGACCTCGATGGTCTGATGGACGCAAGGGGTGAGAGCGCCAAGGCACTACTTGCCTCTGACACAGGAATAATCGCCGATGAGGTTCGCGTAATACTCGGCTATCAGGTCAGGGCCGATCTTACTCAGCACGAATGCGATACCGCCCTGTATGATCTATTCGCGGACCCTATAATCGAGACGGCCTCGCATGAGGAGACGCTCCTTTCTTCCTTCGACACTCCTCCCGATTTGGCCATACAAGTAGGATTCAAGCCAGGCGTAACCGATAACTCAGCCCAGGCAGCCCTGGACGGCCTCACAACTCTGTTCGCACACCACTCCTCCGCTGAGATAGCAACCACCAAGACGTATGCAATATGGGGTGCCTCTACGGAACAATCGCAGAGGATAGCAGGCTCTCTGCACAACCCAATGATAGAGAGGGCCTCGATATCGAATACCTCTGAGTGCGCAACGGGGGTGTGGCCTACCTTGGACTTCCCTAGAATGTCTCCATTGCCGTACGTCAAGCCAGCCACCGTGGACCTCGAAGTGCCGGACGACGAGTTGATTTCCATAAGCGAGAAGGGACTCCTTGCACTGAACCTGGAAGAGATGAAGGCGATACAGGCCCACTACAGGGACGTATCGGTCAGAGAATCAAGGAAGGCAATCGGACTACCTCCATCATCCCCAACAGATGCAGAGCTGGAGTGCCTAGCTCAGACATGGTCGGAGCACTGCTCTCACAAGATTTTTGCAGCCGAGATACACCACGTCGACACCACCACGGGAGAGGACACTACCATTGACTCACTATTCAAGACCCACATCATGCAGCCTACCCTAGACATACAGGAACAGGTCGATTGGCTACTCAGTATTTTCCATGACAACTCCGGAGTTATCGCATGGAATGATGACTGGAGCTTATGCATAAAGGCAGAGACGCACAATTCGCCCAGCGCATTGGATCCCTATGGGGGGGCCATAACCGGAATCGTGGGTGTCAACAGGGACATCGTGGGAACAGGGCTGGGGGCTAGGCCAATCGCCAACACGGATGTGTTCTGCTTCGGCCCTCCAGACTACCAAAAACCTCTCCCGGACGGTCTTTTCCATCCGTCCAGAGTATTCAGGGGTGTCCATTCAGGTGTCCGTTCGGGGGGCAACGAATCTGGGATACCCACCGTGAACGGAGCAATAGTATTCGACGAAAGATACATCGGAAAGCCGTTGGTTTACTGCGGAACGCTCGGGATAATGCCGAGGACACTACCAGATGGTAGACAGAGCCATATCAAGACGCCTGAGGCTGGGGACATCGTCTACATGGTCGGTGGAAGGGTCGGCTACGACGGAATCCACGGAGCCACGTTCTCCAGCCTCGAGCTGACAGAGGAGAGCCCCAGCTCCGCGGTCCAGATAGGCGACCCGATCACCCAGAAGAAGATGATAGACATGCTTCTGGAAGCCAGAGACGCCGGTTTGATCCAGGTTATTACCGATAATGGTGCGGGGGGCCTGTCCAGTAGTGTCGGTGAGATGGCCGAACTGACGGGCGGTGCCGAGCTGGACCTGGGAGAAGTACCGCTGAAGCAGGCCGGACTTTCGCCTTGGGAGATACTCGTATCAGAATCACAAGAGAGGATGACGGTCGGTATACGGCCCTCAGACAGCAGGGCCTTCGAGGAGCTCGCGAGGCTGCATGAGGTGGAGGCCACGGCAGTAGGGACCTTCACCGACACGGGGGCCTTCGTAGTAACTCACGGAGAGGATCCAGTCGCACACCTTCCCATCCAGTTTCTCCATGACGGGTGTCCACAGCTCAAACTCGAGTCTGAGTGGAAGCCCCCCCTTCACATGCCAATGCACACCCCCTCGGCGGACGCACGTGAAATGGGCACTATACTTGAGCGTCTGATGGCTAGACCAAACATCGCTAGTAAGGAGTGGTGGGTTAGGTCCTACGATCACGAGGTCATAGCACAGTCAGTGATCAAGCCTTTCGGGGGCGTGAACATGGACGCCCCTGGGGACGCCGCAGTCATCGCCCCGATACAGGGAGGTACGCAGGGTGCTGTAATATCGAACGGCATAGTGCCCAGGTACTCTGATATTGACGCTTACGCGATGGCCGCGGCCTCAGTGGATGAGGCTCTGAGGAACGCCGTTTGCGTTGGTGTGGATCTGGATCTCATCGCAGGGCTAGATAACTTCTGCTGGCCGGACCCAGTGGAGTCGCCGAAGACCCCAGACGGACGGTACAAGCTCGCTCAGCTGGTTAGGGCCAACCGGGCAATAGATGACACGTGTCGTGCATACAGACTACCCTGCATAAGTGGGAAGGACTCCATGAAGAACGATGCCACGCTCAACGGGGAGAAGATCAGCGTACCCCCCACCATACTG
>CEWK01022762.1_pt1 | contig 23408 bp, 20 predicted proteins | sample 531431 | NCBI WGS metagenome assembly CEWK01 (sample SAMEA2623059, study PRJEB7988) | marine metagenome | isolation source: saline water (ENVO:00002010), including
TTGAAAATATCTTTGTTCTTGATTATCTACCATGACAGTTCTCTCCGAAATCTTTTTGTGATCATGCTCAATAGCGGTTGTGGCGAGCTGCGGACAAATCAAAACATCCCATTCTTCAAAAAACTTTGACCAAGATATTTTAATTTGCTCTCTAGCATAGTTCTGTCTTAACCAATTTCTATGAGATAACACAGTTCCTTTGGCTAAGATTGCGTCTACTGACAGATCATTTTTATCTAAACTAGAAGCCAATTCTTCTATTTTTTGATATTCATCTTCAGGTAAACCACTTTGCATGACGGATTGTAAAAGTAATTGATAATTAATTTCTGCTTTCATGAAGTCATGTTCAGGTTTTGCTGCAAAAGATACTGTTGTTCCAACAGAATTCAATTTATTGCCAACTTCCTCACACCTTTGTGCTATTTCCTTTGAAACTGGAGCCAATTCATCATTACTCCAAATAGCCACTTTAAAATCTTTAAGAGAAGTTTTGTTACATTCTGCTAGATTGAGCTGCCACCCTTTAGATCTTCTTTCCATAGGACCTGCCATTACATCTAATGCTATTTCTAAGTCTTTTGCACTTCTAGCTAAAGGACCACAGACCGATAGATCAGGTTCAGGAACATTAGGAATTAATTCATGACCTGATGAAGGTATGATGCCGTGACTTGGTTTATGTCCAAAAACTCCGCAATAGTGCGCAGGATTTCTTATAGAACCACCGATATCGGATCCAGCCTCTAAAGAACAAAACCCAGCTGCAAGTGCTGCAGCACTTCCTCCTGATGAACCTCCTGGAGTCCTTTTCAGATCCCAAGGATTCCCTGTAATTCCATAAATATCGTTATAGCTTTGAAAGTCAGCCAAATTCATAGGAACATTTGTTTTTCCTAAGAAATGAGCTCCAGCTTTTTTTAATCTTTTAACGGCCAATCCATCTTCTTTGGCTATATTCCCTTTGTAGTCTGGTATTCCCCAAGTAGTGCATTGACCTTGTATATTGTAAGACTCTTTTATGGTCATCGGTATGCCATGTAGTGGACCCAAAGAATCTTTCTTCGAAATTGCATCATCTGCTTTTTTAGCAGCTTCTAGAGCATCTTCAAAAGTTCTTACTACAACGGCGTTTATCTTACCATCGTATTTCTCTATTCTGTCTATGAAATGTTGGGTGAGCTCTAGTGAACTTATCTCTTTATTTTTTATTTTGTCAGCCAATTCATAGGCAGGTAAGTGATGAATATCCAAAACTAACTGTCTCCTGGTTTCCAGTCTTCAAATCTTTCTTGAAGTCTTTGCATGCCAGTTATCCAGCGATCTCTATCATTTCCCTTTCTAGATACATATTCCAAAACCTCTGCATGAGGAGTCACAAGAAATCTTTCATTTTCAATAGCATCAAGTACATCGGCAGCTGCCTCATCTGCTTCAATCATCCCATCAACTCCTGCTACGCCAGCACCTTGAGCTGTCATAGCTGTTCTTACAGCTTGAGGACAAAGACATGAGACACCAATTCCTTTACTTCCATAAGTAATTTTTATCCACTCAGCAAAACTCACAGCTGCTGCTTTGGTTACTGAATATCCCGCAGAACCTATCTGAGTGAGTAAACCTGCAGCCGATGAAGTATTCATTAAATAACCTTCGCCTCTTTCTAACATCTGAGGCAGAACGTGCTTGGCTGCGAAGATATGAGATTGTACATTTACTTCCCAGATATTTTGCCAATCGCTAGTTTCAACTTCAAAGAAACCATGTACTCCTCCAATACCAGCATTAGAACAAAAAATATCGATTCCCCCTGAATATTCATTTGCCTTTTCTATTACATTGATTATATCTTCTTCCTTTCCAACATTAGCTTGGACTGCTAAGCTATTGATATCATTAGCAGTTTCAGTTGCACCTTCCATGTTCATATCAACGCAAACAATTGATTTTGCTCCAGCTTTATTAAATGCTTCACATAAGGCTTTACCTATTCCACTAGCAGCCCCTGTGACTACAACTCTTTTATCTTGAATTTGCATTAATCTAGCCCCAATTCTTTAATAGCATCTTCTCGCATTTGTTTTTTTGCAATTTTCCCAGCTGCTACTTTTGGTAATTCTTCAGCTTGAAACCACGTGTATTCAGGAATTTTAAATTTAGCTATTTTTGCTGCTAAAAACGAAGAAAGATCTTCTTCTGAAAGTTCAGCTCCAGGATTTAGAGATATTCTTGTGGCAAGTTTTTCACCTAATCTTTCATCTGGAACACCAAAGACTGATGCTTCTCTAACAGAGGGATGTTCATAAATTGCTGCTTCTATCTCTAAACAAGCTATGTTTTCTCCACCTCTGATGACGATGTCTTTGATTCTGTCTTTGATGTATAGGAATCCATCTTCATCAATAATACCTACATCACCACTTCTGAACCAACCTTCACTATCTAACACTTCATTAGTCGCTTCTTCGTTCTTAAGATAACATCTGAAATTACATGTCGATTTAATTGCAACTTCTCCAAGCTCATTGGGTCCCAACTCATTTCCTTCTTCATCCATAATTTTTATGAGATTTAAGAAAGGAGTAGGGTAACCAGCAGTACTGGGTCGTTCATACAAAGTTGTTCCGCTTGCATTTGTCGCATGTGCATTAGTCTCTGTAAGGCCATAGCCGACGGTAGCAATTTTATCAGGGTGTTCTTTCTCTTGAGCCTTAATTTGTTCAGGAGGTCTTGCTGCACCGCCAGAACCTAATCCTTTTAGACTGGAGATGTCTATCTCTGGATTGTCTTTATGTGCTTGTAGAACCTCAGCGGACATCGTAGGTACGCCAGTCATATCAGTTACTTTATGTTTTTCAATAAGACGTAAAGCTTCTACGGCATCCCATTTATACATGAAAACAATTTTTCTTGCCGTCACTAAAGACAATAAAAAGACAGCGTGAGAACCTGTTACATGGAATAAGGGTACCGCAGCAATTGTGCAAGGATTTTCACCTGAAATTGGAGAAGGCAAAGGCTCTCCATCAACTTCAATTTGCGTGGCTAGTTGACCCATGAGTGCCCAGGTAATTGGGGCAGAAACTACTGCTCTATGAGTAGAAACAACCCCTTTTGGGTATCCTGTACTACCAGACGTATACATAATGCTTGCGTCATCTTCAGGATCAATTTCAACCTCAGGAAAAGCTTCCATTGGTGTTACAACTTCATCAAAAGCAGCTGTATTGGTAAATTTACTCGCATCACATCGCACGGCTATACGGGGCATTTCTTCTACATAACCTTCTAATCTCTGAAGTCTTTCTTCATCAGCTATAAATATTGATGATTCACTATGAGTTAAACCATAATCAAGTTCCTCACCTTGCCACCATGAGTTTAAGGGAACTGCTATAGCTCCGATTGAAGTAACAGCGATATAGCTGTATATCCATTCCGGATAATTTCTCATTGAAAAAGCAACCTTATCTCCTTTTTGTATACCGTACTTGTCCATAAGGGTGTGAGCGAGTCCGGCAGAAGTATTAAGAACCTCTTGATAACTATATGTTTCATCTTCATATGCCAAAAAATCCCACTCCCCGTGTATAAGAGGAAATTGAAAATAGTCTCTTAATGTTTGAGGTAAATTGGCAAAAACATGGTATTTATTACCTCTTATGGTCTCTTCTTTAAGTTCGAACAATCCTTCCTTTGTAAATTCTTTAGTTAAACTTTCTCGACCTTCTTTTTTTAAAAATTCCTTAATATCCATAATTTTATTTCCCCGTAAATTTTGCCTCTCTTTTTTCTACAAAATGTGAAACGCCTTCTTTGAAATCTTCAGATTTAAAACTATCAAGCATTGCTTGCATTGAACTGTCTAGATTCTCTTTAATTGTTTCTCCTTGAGCGTTATAAATTTGTTGCTTCATAATTCGAAGGGATCGAGGTGAAACATTTTTGGCTAGATCAGCTGCATAATTAAAAACTTCGCGATCGAATTGGTCCTCAGAAAAGGTTTTATTCACTATGCCCATTTGTTCAGCCTCTTCAGCAGTAAACTTTCTTGATGAAAACAAAATATCATTTGCTCTAGCAATACCCACTAATCTAGGAAGAATCCATCCAACACCCCATTCGGCTATGAGTCCTCTCTTAGAGAAGGCACTGGAAAAAACGGCACCTTCTTTAGCAAATCTAATGTCTGCATATAGAGCCATAATGAAACCTACTCCCGCAGCAGGTCCATTAATGGCTGCGATAATTGGCTTTGGAACTGTTGGAAAATAACTAAAACCTCCATCAAAACCCTTTACTTCATTGGTAGCATATTCTCTTTCTTCAGCTTCGACCTGGGAGGCTTGTGTCTCACCTTGACTTGTTGCTGCAAGTCCATCCATATCTGCTCCTGCACAAAAACCTCTTCCTGCACCAGTGACAATAATCACTTTTACATCAGAATCTTTTGCAGCATCATCTAATTTCTCTCTTAATCCTGCTCTAATCTCATCATTCACAGCGTTAAGTCTTTCTGGTCTGTTTAAGGTAACTGTCGCTACACCATCTTTAACTTCATAAAGAACTGCATTATTCATATTATTCTCCTTTTAGGCTGTCGATCCGCCATCTATAACAAGGGTGTGACCATTAACAAATGTTCCAGCATCTGATGCTAGAAAAACTGCTGCTCCTCCTATTTCATCTGGTTCACCTATCCTTCTGAGAGGGCAAGTTGCAGTTGATTGCTTGAGAATTTCTGGATTTTCCCAGAGCGCTCTAGCAAAGTCTGTTTTAAATAATCCTGGAGCTATGGCATTAGTTCTGACATTTTGTGGACCAAATTCAGCAGCAAGATTTTTGACTAACATGATGTCTGCTGCTTTTGAAATATTGTAAGTTCCTATGACTGTACTAGATTTTAGTCCGCCGATAGAAGATACAATTATTATGCTTCCATCCTTTCTCTCGGTCATCTCGGGTATGACCATCTGACATAGCAAATGATTACTTTTAATATTATTGTTCATTACTTTATCAAAAGCATCTTCTGGAATATCCATCATCGAACCAAAAAAAGGATTAGAGGCTGCGTTACAAACTAAGATATCAATCTTCCCAAGTTGCAGTCTCGTTTCATCAACAAGCATCTGTAATGCGGCTTTGTCTGATATGTTACAAGGTATAACTATTGCTCCACCTTCAGAATCTGAACAAGCTTCATTAATTTCGTCAGCAACAACCTGACAAGCATCTGCTTTTCTACTTGATACGACAACTTTGGCACCGTGAAGTGCCATCTGCATAGCAATCGATTTACCTATTCCTTTAGATGAACCAGTAATAATTGCTGTTTTTCCTGTTAAATCAAACATAACTCTCCCTATTTAAGAAGGGAATACTTTAGAATTAATTGATAAAAATTACTATAGATAAATTAATCATTTCGTTTGATAGAATACTTCAATGATAAGAAAAGCTATTTACTTCGTTTTATTTCTTTTTCTTATATTTGCATTTTTTGTATACCTAATTTCAGAAGGTCTTCTTGGAACCTATGAAACGAATAGACCAATTAACACTACTCCTCAATCTCCAGAATTCCTAATTGAAAAGTCTCAAAATCAATTGGAAGCCAAAGGTGATCTAAATATTAGTAATGGAAAGGTTATCTTGTTTGGTGATTTACATGTTCATACAACCTATTCGTCTGATGCTTTTCTTTTAAGTCTTCCCATGCTGTCGGGTGAGGGCTCTATGCCTCCATCTGACGCATGCGATTTTGCAAGGTTTTGCTCTAGCTTAGATTTCTATGCGAATACAGATCATGCTGAAGATTTAACTCATATAGACTGGCAGGAAACTAAAGATGCAGTTCGGCAATGTAATTTAATTTCTGGCGACAATGAATCCCCAGACACCATAGCTTTTTTAGGATGGGAATGGTCACAAAATGAAGGCTTTGGCATACCGCATTATGGACATCGAAATGTTATTTTGAAGAGTCTTTTTGATAATGAGATTCCTGCTAGACCGATAGCATCAACCTCTGGTGGTTTTATGGATATGCCCCAGTCGGTAAGATTGGGACTATCAGGCATGCGGTCCTTAGATACCAGAATACATGACCTAATGAGATTTATAGAAGATGGTCAAACGATACCATGTCCCAGTGATGTTCCAGTCAGAGACTTACCTATGGATTGTAAGGAATATGCAGAAGATCCGGGCATCCTATTTGATAAGCTAAATGATTGGGGACATGAAGTCATCGTCATTCCCCATGGCACATCTTGGGGAACGTATACACCTGATGAATCGGATTGGAAAGATCAATTAAATGATGACTTTCATGACCCAAATTTACAAAATCTTGTTGAAATTTATTCTGGTCATGGAAATACAGAAGAGTATAGGTCATGGAGAAGCGTAATTTTTGATAATGATGGAAATGTTTCATGCCCAGATCCAACAAAGAGTTTTACTCCAGGTTGCTGGCAAGCTGGACAAATAATAAAAGAGAGATGTGAGGCAGAAGGAGAATCAGCACGAGTATGTAAAAAACGTTCGGAAGAAGCGAAGTTAAATTATGCTCTGGAGAGCTTTGCAGGTCAGTCTGTCATAGTAGGAGAAGATCCTTCTGAATGGTTGGATTCAAATCAATGCCAAGATTGTTTTCTGCCACCTTTTAGTCATAAACCTAAAGGTTCAATTCAATACTTGTTGGCATTACAAAATTTTAATAAAGACGACCGAGTAAGTAAGTTTAGGTTTGGTTTGGTTGCCTCTGGAGATAATCATAATGCTAGACCGGGAACTGGATACAAAGAAATAAATCGACGAGAAATGACAGAAGCCGCTGGTCCTGCTGATCCAACTGGTTACCTTTTAGGTTTCAGAGAAGGTGATGGTCCCTATGGAGAGTCAGTTAGAAGAAATTGGACTAGACAAACTCTTCCACCTGGACCAATAGAAATGGAGAGAACTTCATCTTTTTTTTATACCGGTGGCTTAGTTGCAACTCACTCTCAAGACAAATCTAGAGAATCAATATGGAACTCTCTTAAAACAAAAGAAGTTTATGCGACGAGCGGAACTCGAATTTTATTGTGGTTTGATTTATTGAATTCTAGTGAGGGTATCATTCCTATGGGTTCCGAAACAAAAATGAAAACTAATCCAAGATTTATCGTTAGAGCAGCTGGATCATTCAAACAAAAACCAGGTTGTCCAGAATATGCAATTAGTTCGCTCGGCAAAGAGAGGATCAATGATCTGTGTAGAAACGAATGCTACAACCCTTCAGATCAAAGAAAGAAGATAGATCGAATAGAAGTTGTAAGGATTCTTTCTCAATTAAATGAAAATGAAGAGGTATCAGACCTTATTCAAGATCCATGGAAAGTTCATAAATGTAATGATAGCGAAGCTTGCGAATTTACATTTGTCGATAATGAGTTTGATCGGTCAGAAAGAGATGCAGTTTATTATGTAAAAGCTATTGAAGAAACTTCTAAAATTATAAATGCCGGTAATCTTAGATGCGAATACGATGAGTTTGGCAACTGCAAATCTGTGAATATTTGCAGTGGTAGTTCAATGCTTACCCCATATGAGGATGACTGTCTCTCCGAAGAACAAGAGAGAGCTTGGTCCTCACCGATATTCGTTGATTATAAAAAATATTGATGAGGATTAAACTTACTTACCTTTCCAGTTGGGAGTACGTTTTTCAGCAAATGCTACCGGACCCTCGATAAAATCCTCGCTCGTGAATAAATCGTGTACAGCAGTATATTGTCCTTTCATCGAGTTCTCCAAATTTGCTTCGTTTAAGCTTTCATAAGCAACTTGTTTTGTGGCTCTAATAGACATTGGTGAACAGGCTTCTATTTGTTTTGCCCAGTCTCTGGCTCTATCCATCAAATCAGCCTGAGACTCAACAACTTCATTTACGATACCAAGCTCCTTTGCTTCCGCAGCTTCTACATGTCTACCGGTAAGCATCATTCCCATAGCATTTTTCATTCCTATCTGTCTGGGTAATCTTTGCATGCCACCAGCTAGAGCAGCTAATCCAACTTTTGGTTCCGGTAGAGCAAACCTTGCATTAGAAGAAGCAATAATGAGATCACATGCAAGAGCAATTTCCATTCCTCCTCCCATAGCAACACCATTTACTGCTGCAATAATTGGTTTGTTCAAATTAAAACGACTGGTTAGACCGGCAAAACCAGTTTCTGGCATTCCAGACCTATCTCCACCAGAGGCTTGATACTTCAAGTCATTACCTGCAGAAAATGCTCTATCACCGGCACCTGTAATAATACCCACCCAAAGATCTTCATCGTTTGTAAATTCACTCCAAACCTCATCGAACTCTCTATGAGAAGGAGGATGTAATGAATTCATTACATCAGGTCTATTTATAGTGACTTCTAGAATATGTCCGTTTACTTCCGTTGTAAGAAATTCGTAATCAGTTTTCATAATATCTCCCTTAAGTTTTTGATAAAGAATATCAGGCATTGAATGATCAGTCATGTTTTATAAGTTAACATTCTTACTAATGACTAAACTAACTATAGGAATTCTTTTGACAGACCATGTTTTGGATGATCTTAAACCTAAGCATGGAGATCAAGATGATTTCTTTTCCAAGATATTTGGTGAAGCAGATACAAACATTAAACTCAAAATCTATGATGTTGCCTTGAACAATTACCCAGCAGACATTAATGAATGTGATGGTTACATAATCACAGGCAGTAAATTAAGTGTTTACGATGACGAAAAGTGGATTAGAGATTTAGAACAATATATAAGAAATTTGAACCAAAATAAGAAGTCCTTATTGGGTGTATGTTTTGGTCATCAACTCATTGCTCAGGCACTAGGAGGAGAGGTATGTAAAGCGGAAATAGGTTGGGTAACTGGCCTACAATCCTACACATTTCATAACAACTTTCCTTGGTTGAAAGACCTCAATCAGGAAATAAAACTCATTCATTCTCATCAAGATCAGATTACAAAATTACCAGAGAGAGCAAAATTGGTTGCCTCTAATAAGGACGTTCCCATAGCAATGTACTATATTGATAATCATATTATGTCTATTCAAGGGCATCCAGAATTTACCAATGAATACGCTTATGATGTGGTATGTAAAAGAAGAGATATCATTGGAGAAGAGCTTTTTAAAAGAACTGAAGAAAGCCTTTTAAATGAAACATCAAGTTATCTTGAAGTGACAAATTGGTGGATAGAATTCTTTAAATATCAATTCAAGATTCAATCGTGATTCTTTCCATACGTCTCAGCTGCGGCCAATAATCATTTACAGGCTTATGTAGCACAGATCTATTGTCCCAAAAAGCTATAGAGTTATTTTCCCAAGAAAATCTGCACTGGTACTTATCTTGATGAATGTGATTAAACAAGAAATTTAAAATCGAACCCTCAGGATCATCTCCTTCAATATGAGAAGTGAAGAGTCTATTAACATAAATTACTTTTCTACCAGTTAGAGGATGTTGTTTGATTACAGGATGGGATACTGGCGGATTTTCTTTAAGGGCATCAGCTAATCTTTCACGACCACCTTTCTCTTCAAGGCTTTCTTTAAAACCAAACTCAAAACTATGAATAGCATTCATCTCTTCAAGCTTTTCCTTCCATTCCTGCGAAAGATCATCATAGGCTTTAGATAAGCTTGAGAACATAGTATCACCTCCAGATTCAGGAATAATTCTTCCAATCAAGATACTTCCCAAAGGAGGATTTTTTTTAAATGTCATATCAGTATGCCATTCCTCTATTTTGGAAGGATTTTCTTCATCATTTTCAAGGATGGTAATTTCTGGAAAACCTTCTACTGTTGGGTATGCTGGATGCGTCTGTAAGTTTCCAAAAAAAGAAGCAAATCTCTTATGATCTCTTGGACTTATGTTTTGGTTTCTGAAGAAAAGAACTTCATTCTCAGCTAAACAAGAAAGTAATCCAATTGATGTTTTTTTAGAAATATTAGATAGATTAATATCTTCTATGTAAGCACCCAGTTCATCGTCTTTTTTAATTACTTTAAACATAATTTAGGTTAGGTTATCAGAAACAGACAATAATTTATAAATATGAACATTGTTTTAACAAGACACGCTAAATCTAGCTGGGATAATTTGAATCTTACTGATCATGACCGCCCTTTGAATAGAAGAGGAAGGGAAGATGCAGAGCTTGTAGCTAAATATTTGGCAACTTATGAATATACATATAAAACTATATTGTGTAGCACATCAAAGAGAACATCTGAGACGCTAGAGATTTTCTTAAACTATATCTACAAAATAGATCATATTAAGTACCTATCTAACTTATATCATGCTTCAGCCGAGACCATAAGAAAGGAAATTGCCTCGTTAGACCCAGATGGAACATATATGCTTTTAGGGCATAATCCCGGTATAGAAGACTTCTTAAGAAATCTCCATAAAGATACTTCTTTGAAATTCCCCACGTGCTCAGTAGCTTTATTGTCTACTGCAAACAATTCTCTATGGTTAAATAAATTGATTACTCCAAAGAAATTAAAGTCACAATAAGAACCTTTACAATGTCACACAAATGTCATATAAAAGACACATATGTGACAAATATGTGACATATAAAAGGAGTTAATATGAAATTAATCATAAAATTAATTAGCTTAAGTCTAATAATGATTTCTTCTTACACATTTTCAGAATCCAATTACGGATCTCTTTTTTCTTTTGCAGAAAATAGGATAGAAATCAAAGGAACTGCTCCAAATATAATATTTTCAAGCAATGAAAAGATAGGCGAAGTATGCTCAGATGAAATGATTGCTTGCTTTAGGTCGGATAAACCTTCAAACATATATATTCAAGCAGGACTCGAGGTAGACTTAATTAATGCTACCTTAGTTGGTCTTATGTCAGATTATTTACAATTTAACGTAAATAAAAATATAGATTATTTAAAGAGTTGCAATGCTCAAGTAGACTATCTTTTAAGCTCATTTAAGGTAAATAAAGCCAAGATATATAAAGCTACTGCTTGTGGAAGGAAAACTATTTCACATAAAGAGATGGAAGTTCTTCTTGCATCAAAATAAATTTCTTGGGGAGAAAAAAAGAGGGGCTTGTTCCCTCTTTTTTTAATTGAGAAACTTAATATTCACACAAAAGAGATTACTTCGTTAAAATATATTAAATATGAATATAAAGAAGGGGATAACTTTTGGTGCATTTGATTTATTTCATGCAGGTCACATCCTCATGCTGCAAGAAGCCAAAACTGTATGTGACTATTTGATTGTTTGTATACAAACCGACCCAAGTATCGACAGAAAATCTAAAAATACTCCAGTGCAGTCAATAATAGAAAGACAAATCCAGGTTACAGCTTGTAAATATGTAGATGAAGTTCTCATTTATGACACTGAATCAGATTTGCTAGAAATTCTAGACACTGTTGAATGGGACGTCAGAATCTTAGGTGATGAATACCAGGATAAAAACTTTACTGGTCGAGAAAAGTACCTTGAAAAATGTTATTTTAATAAGCGACCTCACACCTTTTCCAGTTCCGAATTGAGAAAAAGGGTGGCTGACAAGGAATTTTCAGACTAAGTCACAAAGCTTTCATTTATGATTAACAAATTTGACACTTTGTGACATTATGATTAGGACATGGCAAAAAAAGTTTTAATTGTAGAAGACGAACCTGATCTAAGAACGACTCTTGAATTTAATTTAAAATCTGAAGGATATAAAGTTATCTCTGCTGCCGATGGACGAGGCGCGATCAATGAAATTGAAAAAAAAGTGCCTGATCTTGTGCTTCTGGATTTAATGCTACCTGATATGTCGGGACTTGAAGTGTGTAAAAAAATCAGAAATGAGTCTTTTAGTGACCAAGTCTCTATCATCATGTTGACTGCAAAGGGAGAGGAAGTAGATAGAGTTTTGGGATTTGAACTAGGTGCTGATGACTATGTAGTTAAACCCTTCAGTGTTAGAGAGCTTATGTTACGAATTTCATCAATATTAAAAAGAGGATCAGAAACAAATTCCAGTAAAGAACAAATTTCGATAGGTGATGTTGAGATTAATTTAGCGTCACATAGGGTTTTTATAAGCGGATTGGAAATTGAACTTACTGCAAAAGAATTTGAGTTACTTAAATACTTGGCTGAACGCAATGGAAGGATTCAAACTAGAGAGGTATTACTGGATCAAGTGTGGGGTTATAACAATTCAGTAACAACCAGAACTGTAGATACTCATATTAAAAGACTTAGATCAAAAATAGGTGACGTGGGATCAAAGATAGAAACTGTAAGAGGCGTAGGTTACCGCTTTAATTACGTCGTATAATCATTGAATGGATATTAGATGGAGGATCTTTTGGTCCACTTTTCTGCTTACATCGATGACTGTTCTCAGTCTAGGATATTTACTTTTAGAAAGAACAGGTGATTATTTATTAGAGCAATTAGACTCGGAGCTCACTTCTGAAGCAAAAGGTGCAATTTTTATACTTTCTAATCCTGATTATAAAATATCCAGTTATCAAACACTTTCCCGACAACTCTCAGATTCATACGGTTTTAGAGTTTCTCTCATCAAGTCAAACGGCGAAGTTGTAGGCGACTCAGATGTCGAAGAGGAAGATCTTAAGAAACTGGACAATCACTACAATAGACCCGAAATTCAAGCAGCTATTGATAATAATATTGGAAAAGCAACTCGTTATAGTAATACCTTAAAAACAGATATGAGGTATCTCGCTTTAGCATCAAATAAAGCAGGAGAAATAAGCTTTGTTCGATTCGCCGTTCCATTATCTGAAATAGAGGCTACATTACTGGTTCTGGAAAATTCTGTATATGGATTTTTGTTCGTATCCTTATTAATTGCTGTGCTTTTAAGCTATTTATTGTCTAGATTTCTAACTCTTGAGTATATTGAATTAATATCAAGTGCCAGAAAATTAGCTAAGACAAGTGGTATGAAGGGATCGAAAAGAGCCGCGGTAGAGCAGATAAGTTCTAATTTAATTGAAATTCAAGGGGCACTTAAGAAGGAATTCACTGCTATTGCCAATGAAAGAAATCAGTTTGGCAATGCACTTGAAGAAATGGGACAGGGTGTAATTTCAATTAATAAAAATGGAATAATAGAATTAACCAACCCAGCTGCCAGTAAACTGTTAGGTCTAGATAATCTTTCTGTAGGTGATTCTTTTATGGAAAAAGTCTCAATAACTGGATTACAAGATCTAATACGAGAAACTACTTCTTCAGAACCTGGATTAGATGAGATAGAAATACACCATCCCTTTTATAGAGCTTTTATTGCAAGCGCCAGCTTCAATCCAGATACAGAAGAGTCTTTGCTCGTGTTTTCAGATATTACTAGAATAAAAAAACTTGAATCCGCCAGAAGTGACTTTATCGGTAATGTATCTCATGAACTTAGAACACCTATTTCTGTACTTCTAGCTTCATCTGAGACTATTCTTAATACAGACATAAAAAAAGAAAAAGATCTAAGACAATTTATTAAAGCTATACACCGAAATTCCGAAAGACTTAAAAATTTAGTAGATGATCTTCTGCACTTATCACGCATAGAAGGTGGCAGTCTTAATATGAAAATAGAGAAGATAAATCTTGATCACATAGTTGAATCAACCATATTAAATTTAGAACAAGAAGCGCTAAAGAAAAGTATAAGAATTGAATCTCAGGTCGATAAAAGAATAGAGGTATTATCTGACTTTGTTTCTTTGGATATAATCATTTCTAATTATCTAAATAATGCAATAGCTTATTCTCCTGATAATTCAAACATCTTAATTACCGCAGAAGAGATAGATGAAAAGATAAAGTTATCTGTAAAGGATGAGGGAGAGGGTATTCCTGAAAACTATAAAGATAGAGTTTTTCAAAGATTTTTTAGAGTTGATAAAGGAAGGTCTCTTAACCAGGGCGGTACTGGGCTTGGATTGTCGATAGTCAGAAATTTAGCTTCAACTCTATCTTCTCCAGTTGGAGTAGAAAATCTTGAGCCTAATGGGGCAAGCTTTTGGATAGAGTTAGATAAATCACCTTAATTTATTATTAAGATATTCATAGGCCAGGGCATCACAAATTCCCCAATCTATTGCGAAAAGCTTTTTTATATTTGAGTGCTCTAAAATATAAGAAAAAATATCTGAAGCGGGAACTATTACATCGGCTCTGTCTTCTGCAAGACCATATTGGTTTATTCGTTCAATAATTGGCATATTAGATAAATTATTTCTAATTTCTTCAAATTTCTTAAGTTCTAAAGGACTATATTTTTGTAATCCAAGAATCTTAAAAATTCTCCTTATATTGCCACCGATACCCACTAAAGCGTCTGCATTATTTTCTTTAACAACTCCCAAAAAGGCTTTTAACTTTTCCCATTCTTTGATGCTGTCTTTACCTTTCATAATTCTCACAGCACCAAGATCAAATGATTCATACAGCTCTTTGGAGCTTTTTCGCATATAAATTTCTGTACTGCCTCCTCCAACATCAACATAAATAGGTTTTTTCAGGTTTTCAATTTTTCTTGTATTTGCATCTCTGAGGTAATAGGCCTCTTGTCGACCGCTTAATATTTTAACGGATGTCTCACAGACCTCTTCAATTTTGCTGCAAACTTCAGATCCATTTAGTGCATTCCTAGTAGCCGATGTTGCGCATATACCGGCCCACTCTACATTTCTTTTTTTTACTTGCTTAGAAAGATTTTTAAGTTCTTGAATAAGTCTTTTTTCTGATTCTTCTGAGATTCTATTTGTTTCAAATACATCTTTTCCAAGCCTAAGATCAATTCTTTTAAAAGTATCTAACTCTAACGGGTATAGATTTTTTGAGGTCCTAATTCTAAATTGTTTGAACTTAATTGCATTTGATCCAATATCAATGGCAGCAATACGTTGGAAAGTTTTCTTTGATTTCAACTGGATTGATTCTGTATGAGTTTTTGTAACATTTTAAACTGCTGATATGTGAGACCAGAAAACTCAACACCTTTATATTCTATTTTGTGGTTACTTATCTCTGCATCCCATGTTTTGGGTTTGCTTAGTTTTTTTCCTTCATAGTCAATCTCATTTAAGAGATACCGTAAGGCTGTTAAGCGAGCAACCATCTTATTATTTGCGTTAATTACAATCCAAGGACTCTCTTCATAAGATGTGCTTGAGAACATTTGTTCTTTAAAAAAAGAAAAAATCTCCCATTTATCTGCCATTCTTAAATCATTAGGACTTAGTTTCCAGAGTTTCAGAGGATCAGTTTGTCTTTCGTTGAACCTTTTGCTTTGTTGTCGCTTTTCAATGGACAAGTAGAACTTGATTAAAATAAGGTCGTCTTCAATATATGATTTTTCCCATCTTATAACTTTATTCATAAAATGGGTGTATTGTCTTTTGGAGCAATAACCCATAGTTATCTCGACCGTGGCTCTTGTATACCAAGACCTGTCAAAAAAAACTATTTCACCTTCTTTAGGCATATGTTTTTCATAACGTTTAAACCAATTTTTTGATTCATTTTCAGTTGGTATCCCTAAATGCACATACCTGAAATGATCAGGTATAAGATGTCTGGCTAGTAGATTTATTGTGTCAGTTTTCCCAGCTGCATCTCTTCCTTCAAAAACTACAGCGATTTTTTTTCCTTCTTTAATTGCCCAATTTTGAAGCTTAAGAAACTCAATTTGCAAGTTTCTTTTTTCTCTTCTATAAAGGTCAGAATTTAGTCTGTTGTATTCGGAAACGTCGTAGTTGATCATAATTAAAACGCGTGAATATTAAAGTAGGGCATGAGATTAATAAAGGTCTTACGTTATATTTCACATAATATAAATTGACACTAATAAATTTCTAGAGTGTGATGCAAAAATGATTATTGAATTTGCTCTACCAATTTTAATTTTTACGGCGCTAGCTGGTTTGATTATGGCCTGGGGAATTGGAGCAAATGATGTTGCCAACGCGATGGGAACATCGGTAGGATCCGGCGCTATTACTCTTTCGACCGCCATCTTAATAGCCTGTATATTTGAATTTTCGGGAGCCTTTTTAGCTGGTGGAGAAGTAACCTCTACGGTTAGAAAAGGTATTCTCGATCCCTTATTATTTCAAGATAATCCTGACCTGTTTGTATTTGGAATGATATCAGCACTGCTAGCTGCTGGAACGTGGCTTGTGGTTGCCACCTATTTTGGATGGCCTGTTTCAACTACCCACACCATAGTAGGAGGTATAGTCGGTTTTGGAATATTGGGATTATCATTTTCAGCAATAGATTGGGACACGATGTCAGATATAGCTTTAAGCTGGCTCCTTTCTCCCCTCATATCAGGGACTATATCTTTCATCATATATCTATCTATAGACAAATTAATTTTAAGAAATAACAACCCAATTCAAATGGCACAAAGATATGGCCCAATATATCTTTTCTTTGTTGCCTTTATTGTCAGTATGGTGACTTTTACCAAGGGACTTAAGCACATTGGTCTAGGTTTAGATTATACAGATAGCATAATCTATTCATTTATCTTTGGTTTATTTTTAACTTTTTTAGGTTTTGTATTTTTATCAAGACTAAGAAATAGTTCTATAGATCAAATTTTCGGAATACTTATGGTATTCACAGCTTGCGTCATGGCGTTCGCCCATGGTTCTAATGACACTGCTAATGCGGTTGGTCCTGTTGCAGCAGTATTTTCAACTGTTTTAAATGAAGGTGTATCTAAAGAGGCAGCAGTATCAGCTTGGCTTCTACTTGGAGGAGGGGTCGGGATAGTTCTTGGTCTGGCTATGTGGGGTTATAGAGTCATTCAAACTATAGGAAAAGAAATTACTAAACTAACCCCTACGAGTGGTTTTGCTGCAGAACTAGCAGCTGCTACTACGGTTGTTATCGCATCCGGTAATGCCATGCCCATTTCAACGACGCACACATTAGTCGGGGCGGTCTTTGGTGTCGGCTTAGCGATGTCTGTTAAAGATCTAGATTTTAAAGTTATCGGTAAGATAGTTGCTTCATGGTTAACTACCGTTCCAGCAGGAGCCATTTTATCTATGCTTTATTTAATAATTTTTAGGCTTTCTCTAGACTTCTAAAAGTTTCAAAAAGTTCACAAAAAAGCGGACCAGATTTCACACAGTGGCATCAAAATGCAACCATCTAATTAGGAGACATAAATGTTCAAATCAAAATATCTTGCTTTCCTTTCCATAATTAATATTACTTTCTTTTCAAATCTCACTTTTACAGATGATGACTCACAAGCTGATGAAGAAGTTGTGGTTGTAGGCTCTCTGGCCAGTCTAAGAAGCGCTCTCAATAAAAAAAGAGATTCTGATAAAAATGTTGGTGTCATAGACTCTGATGCCTTAGGTAATTTTGCTGATATAAATGTAGCTGAATCTCTTAGAAGAATTTCTGGTATATCAGTTGAAAATGACCAAGGTGAAGGAAGATACGTAACTGTAAGAGGAATGAACGCTGATTTAAACGCTATGACTATAAATGGTGTCAGTACAGCTTCTCCTGAAGATAGAAGAGGAGTGATATTAGATGGTGTTCCTACAGATCTTTTAGAATCTATGACAGTTTACAAGACACTTACTCCGAACTTAGATGCAGATACAATTGGAGGGGCTATAGATTTAGAAACAATTTCAGCATTTTCTTATGGACCTAATTTTACAAAATTTAAAGCTGAAACTTCTAGAAATGATCTTACCAAAGATAACAGTAACCCTAAATTATCAGGTACATATACTACAGTTATTCCTCAAGAGAATGGAGATTTGGGAATTGCATTTGTCATCAGCTCTCAAGAAAGACATATCATGGCAGATAACAATGAAACTGGCGGATGGGGTTCTAATTATGTAAATGATGACTATGAAATGCGTTACTACGATCTCACAAGAGAAAGAGATGGGATAGTTCTGAATCTAGATTATGTCTCAAATTCAGGAAGTAAAACTTACTTACACGCTTTCCATAATGAATATGTAGATACTGAATATAGAGCAAAGTGGGAAGTTAGAGATGTAATGGAGGAGTACACACCAACTATATCTGGAACTGTAGCGACTTATGGGGCTTCTAGAATGGATACTGAGGGGAAAAATAGAACTGAAATTAGATCTATCGATAATTTAGCTATTGGTCATGAGACACAACTTGCAAATGGAAGCTTTTTAGAAGTTCAAGTATTTAGATCTGAAGCAGAACAGGATGATACGGATAGATATAATTTGATATTTAGAAGTAAAGAGAAAGATGGTGTTACTACTTTAGATACTGCCAATCCTCAAAAACCAGTTTTAGGACTCCCTTCTGAATTTTATGATGCCTCTACATTCCCAGGAAAGGCAGCAGAGCAAGAATATGCCCTTACTGAAGACGAAGAACAAGGCTTCAAAATTGATTACACCTACATGATCGGTGAAACAGTTGTCCAGACTGGACTAAAGTATAGACAAAGAGAAAAGATAAATAATTATCAATTCTGTGAGTACAAGATGCCAAAGGATACTACATTGGCAGATTATGATTATCAAACAATAGGAAATTATTTAGCAAACACACACGGACCTGCTCCAACTTTTGAACAAGTTAAATCAATAGTAACAAATAATACTTCTGGAACAGTTACATTCTCAGACGGTACTACCTGTCCTGGACCAGGTACTTACTTTAGAGGTATGGGTGGTGATGAAGAAGAAGAATCTATCCCAGCAGACTGGACAACAGAAGAAGACATCCTAGCCTTATATTTTATGGGTACGACTTTGTATGAAAACTCCACTTGGGTTTATGGCATAAGATTTGAAGATACTGAAACTACTTACAAAGGTAAAAACTGGAATGATACTTATCTTGGAGATAATGAATTTGAAAATAACTACACCTTTGCAGCACCCTCTTTAAATATTAAATATGATATCTCAGATGATATGGTTCTTAGATTTGGTGCATTTAGATCACTTGTAAGACCTGGGTTTAAAGAATCAAGAGCTGGTGCAATTATCAATGTTGACGATAATGAAATAGAGGGTGGAAATCCGAATTTAGATCCTACCAAAGCCACTAATATCGATATTTCTTTTGAATACTATATTGATGAGAATACTTTCTTAGGAGCTGGAGTTTTCTACAAAAAAATTGAAGATGCAATCGTAGAAGTTGAATCTCAAGACTTCAGCATGAGAGGATCAACATGGGATATAGCTGAAACTTATATTAATGCAGATGATAGCAGCATCAATGGTTTAGAGTTTTCCTATCAAACAGCTTTTGATAACGGCTTTATTTTAGTTGCAAATTACACATATGCAGACGGAGAAACTGACTTACCTGCTGATGCTGCTGCAGGACAAAGGACTATCCCTTATTTTAAACAAGTAGAAAATACATGGAACCTTTCTCTAGGCTATGACGATGGTCCATGGGATATTAGATTGGCCGCAACATACAGAGATAATTATCTTGATGAAGTAGGGTCTAAGCCTCTTAATGATCGTTATACAGATGATCATATGCAATTAGATTTAACAGCAAAATATAAAGTTAATGATTCTCTAAGACTAACGTTTGAAGCTATTAATTTGAATGATGAACCTGAGTACTATTACTTTGGTAATCCCTCAAGACTCTCGCAATATGATGAGTATGGAGCTACTTACGGAGTCGGATTTAGGTACATCTTGAATCAGTAGAAAATTTTCTTTAACATGAAACCCCTCTCACTGACGGGTTTCATTTTTAAAACAAAAAAACCTTTATATGAAAATTATAATTTATTCCCTTCTCTTGATTTCATTTACTTCGAGTGCTGCCATAGAAGATTATAAAATTTATCCAATTTATGAAACTGAAGCAGTAAAAACATCGGGTGATGCCGCAGATGACCCTGCATTTTGGTTAAATAAAACAAATCCTGAAAAAAGTATAGTTTTGGGAACTGATAAGAAATCAGGCATTTATACTTACGACTTATCAGGTAAAACATTAAATTATTTTCCGATGGGACGGATTAACAATATTGATTTAAGAAACGATTACTTAATTCAAAATAGGACAGTCTCATTATTAGCTGGTACCAATCGAGACTTCAATAGAATAGATTTTCTCTTGATCGGATCAAATGGTAATGTTGATGAGTATTTAGATAACTCTTTTCAGACTGAACTAACCTCTGTTTATGGTCTCTGTATGTTTAAAGATACAGATAATTCCAAAACTTTCATATTTGTCACTGACGAAGAAAGCCTTGCGATATATCAATATGAAATTACATCGTATGCTCCTATCTCTGCAAAATTAGTCAGAACAATACCTACTCAATCTGTATCTGAAGGCTGTGTTGTAGATGATGATTTAAAAATACTTTATTTTTCCCAAGAAGACGAAAAATCCGGAATCTTCAAGACAACAGCCATGCCGGAAGGTGGAAATATTGAAACCATAGATTTAATAAAACCATCTGGCAATATAACCGGTGATTCCGAAGGGCTAGCTTTAGTTAAATTACCTGATCAAACATTATTAATTTCATCCTCTCAAGATTCTAATGAGTATCTAATTTATACAACCGGTACGGAGAATCAGTACCTTGGTAAATTTACTATTGCAACTTCAACTATAGATGGAACCAGCGAAACAGATGGTATAGAAGCCTTTTACGGGTCATTAAATCCTCAATTTCCTTTAGGAATTTTTATAGCTCAAGATGACGTAAACCTTGATCAATATGGAGATCCAATAAATCAAAACTTCAAATTTTCTTCATTGAAAGATGCTATAGATCCTTTTATTAAATAGATAATCAAAGTATGCCCTGAACTCAATGTTAAGGCTAAAAATAGTGTAAAATTTGAACAGAACAAATGTGCGGAAGATTTACACTTAGAAACCTAGATGATCTTAAAGCCAGGTATGGAGAAACGGATTTTAGCCCAAGTTATAATGTTGCTCCTGGTCAACAAATATTAACAATTACCGATAAATTCCAAACAATGAAATGGGGATTCACCCCTTATTGGGCTGAAAAGCCTTTCAATTTGATAAATGCAAGAATAGAAACTTTATTCGAAAAACCGTCTTTTACCAATTCCAATAGATGTCTTATTCCAGCAGATGGTTGGTATGAGTGGAAGCAAAAAGATGAAGTTAAAGTACCTCATTTTCATCACTTAAAAGGAGATTTATTTTTCTTCGGTGGTGTTTTTGGTGGATACAGAGGAAAGGTCGGATGCGCTATAGTCACTACAGATGCAGTCGAGTCATTAAAAAATATTCATGAGAGAATGCCTTTGATTATTTCAAGACAACACTTTCAAGGTTGGTTAAACGGTGATGATATTGACTATGTAGATACTTTTTCTTCAAAAGCAATAATAAATCACCCTGTTTCAACACACGTTAATAATCCATTGAACGACGATCCAAAGTGCGTATTTCCCAATAGTTAATCAAACAACTAAGATTCAAAATAAAAAATTATGGTTTCACTAAAATGAAACTTTATAGTGATCACAAAGGCACAATACTTTTTTACAATTCAATTGTTAGTATCCCCAACTAACAATTAGATATTTACCTCAAATATCCTTGAGTCAAGAAACCTAGTTTTTAATTAGGTTTCTTACTCAACTTTAATTAACTAAATAATGTAGACAAGCTTTTTTCGTTTCAGCAATTTGCTGAGGAGAAATATTCCCTTCTCTCATGAACGCTTCCTCCAAACAAGATATTATTATGCTCAAACTGTATTTGATCTTGATTTCATTATGATCTGAGAATGATTTAAATAAATTTAACAACTCTTCCTTCATAATCTTTTTAGAATAATCAGTAAAAATCAATTTCGATATTGGAGAATTATTGATAAGGAATATAACAATAACATCAATAAGTATTTTAATGAGTTCAGTAGTGCTTTTAGAATTTAATGATTCAAAATTTTTTTTGATTAATAATAATAAATTATCTGTATGCTTTTTAGAGATGGCTGCAAGAATAGATTCATTATTGGGAAAAAATTTGTAGATAGAGGGTCTCTTCATGCCAGATAGTTTGGCTATATCTTGAACAGTTAAATCATAATCGTCTTGGTTTTTATAAATAAATTCTGCAGTTTTTAATACTTCTTCAAACCTTTTCCTGCTTCTTTCTTGTTGGGGTTCAATAAAGCTATGATTTCTACTATTTGGCACAATAAGTTTTCTTTATGTATACACTATATCTATATATTAAGTTTTCCAACTAAAAGATAAATGCAATACAAGACTTATTTTCATCTATTGGCTGGCATGGCTATGTTGGAACTGGGAAATCTTGCTTCTTCTTTGGCACCATTTAACGTTAGTGCTGTCTCTGTAGGTCTGAATGCTAATTCACAAGAAGCTGGATTGGTTGTTACGCTTGAACTTTTCTTTGCTGCCATTAGCTCCTTATATTTTGGTAACGCAGCTTATAAGGGCAGGGTACTTGGCTTGATTGGTAGTCTTATCGTTATGGTTTGTTATTACTTATGTTCTATATCCAGTGATGTTAATCAAATTACTTTTATAAAAGCTTTTTCGGGAATGGGTTGCGGTATGCTTATAGCTTCAGGTCATTCTATATTGGCCTCATCACAAGATCCCAATAGATCTTATGCACTGTTTACTCTTTTCGCATCACTTACTGCTGCGTTTCTTATATACATCTCTAGTACATGGATAGAGGACGGAGGACATAGTTATTATTTCTTTAATTTTATTTATGTCTACATAGCGTTAACCTTGCTCTTTTTCTTTGCCAAAACATCAAGCACAAATGATGCTAATTTAGTTAGAGAACCTATTGCTCAGAAGTGGCTTTATTTCTTACTTATTACGGCGGTACTGTTTTATGAGATTCCTTCCAGTGGTATGTGGGCGTTTATGGAAAGATTTGGAGTGGAATATATTGATATGGGAGTGGCTGAAGTTGGGAGTGTTATATCTCTAGCTATTATTCTGAGTCTTCTTGGACCTGTATTTATAGGTATATTTGGAAATAAAATAAGAAGAAAAGAAACAATTTTATTATGTCTATTGGTTTCCTCAATTTGCGTTTATTCAATCTTTGGAATCCCTTCTTATGATACTTTTTATTATGGCAACATCACTTGGAATATAGTTTTTGTCATTATGGTCATTCTCATCTTGGCGGCTGCAGCCGATATTGATCCTACAGGTAGACTTGGAGCTTGGTTAAATGCTTGCATTCTACTTAGCGCATCTTTAGCACCCGCAGTTTTTGGTTGGATCATGCTGGAGAATAAAATGACTGTTATATATCCTTACTTAAT
>CEWK01019795.1_pt1 | contig 23366 bp, 22 predicted proteins | sample 531431 | NCBI WGS metagenome assembly CEWK01 (sample SAMEA2623059, study PRJEB7988) | marine metagenome | isolation source: saline water (ENVO:00002010), including
CCCAGGTATCTGTTTGCAGTTTGTAGGTGGTCAGCCTGATCCCACTGCATTGGACTCGACCAAAGCGGATCAATCCAACCCAAAATCACCGCAAAAGCCGGCACGAATAACCATCTCAAGTCTCCCTTCGAAAAAAACGAATCCTTGAGAATGATTGTGAACAGTATGAGAATTAGCCCCATCGACGCGATAATGGGGGGCCAGACATCCCATCCTAGCTCTCCAAAAGATGCCACCGACCAACCGGAGAGAAGAACTACTGCTAACCAGCTCTTCGCTAGCCTTTCACCCGCTGTGCCACTAATGCCTAGTGTTCGCATTACCGTGACTAAATGACACCAAACACGCCTCTGCATGTATTCACCTGGGCACTGTGGCAATTATCACTGTAATCGAGAGTCTAGACTGAGTGTCACTCTAGGAAGGAGGAAAACTCCGGGAGACTCTTTCTTGTCAAATCGGGGACCTTCGCAGTTTCGGAAGGATAGCCCACTGGCATCAGTAACATCGCATGCTCATGGTCTGGCCTATCGAGAATATCGCGAAGAAATCCCATCGGGGATGGAGTGTGAGGAAGCGTCGCAAGCCCCATGTTGTGAACCGATGAGATGAACAGGCCAGCGGCGATACCACATGACTCTTGGGAGTAGTATGTGGGAGCCATCCCCTCCTCTCTTTCTCTCTTAGCTTGCCTGAAAAGAACAACAACCCAAGGTGCATCCGTGATGTGGCTCTTCACATGGTCTGTTCCCAGAGGGGCTAGCACCTCCTCCCACTCCTCAGGAACTCTCTCTCGATAGAATCGTCTCTCTTCTTCCTCTGCCGCCTCTCTGATTCTAGCCTTCATCTCACTATTCGAGATCGCCACGAAGGTCCAGGGCTGGAGGTGAGCCCCGGAAGGAGCGGTACCGGCAGTCCTGATTGCTAACTCTATCAACTCACGGGGGACTTTCTTTTTCGAAAAGTGACGGGTGGTTCTCCTCGAATTCATTTGGCTGTAGAAAGACCTCGCTCTTCGAAGCATCTCCTCACGCTCTATCTCGGAGAATTCAAGGGGGACAAAACCCCCACTCCCGCCGGCACTCATGTATTCCCTAAGTCGCGTCTTATCATCAAGGCTGCCATAGTGATAGATGCCAGCACTAATGTAATCGTGAACCCTGGTAGCGAGCTATCATCGTCTTGGCAGTACGTCTCGGGTCCTCCCCACGTGCCATTGTCGAACCAGCAGTCCGACCAGACCCTCCAACCGAAGCCAACATCTGGTATATGCGACTCTGAACCGTTTTCCATCTCGATGATGAATTTCCAGTTGATGTAAGAGTAACCGGGTTCGGTATCGAGCTTGCCAACGAATTCACCATCATCTCCTCTATCCATATGTGCCTCTTGGGGAGGGTAACAGATTCCAGAGTTGATGCAAACCTGGGTAATCCAGTTGATGTTTGAGATATTTGAATCATCATCCATCAGCAAAATCACCCTAAAATCAGAAGTACCGTTACTCGTTCGCATTACCTCGTCGTAGTGCAACGTCTCGATACTCGTACCCTCTAAAGAAATCGACTCGTTTACGCCTCCTTGGGATGCGCTAACCGAAAAGGTCACCAGACATATTAGTAGAAGCGCCGGCAACCTTCGCATGGATTGCCGTGTGTCTCATTGCAAATGAATCCTGACCACTCAGACTTCAAGATTCCAGAGGTCATCTCCAACCCAGTGTATAGTAGATATTGCCTTCCCCTTGGTCATCGACATCATCTCCTCTCCAGCTACGATTGCAGTTCCAGTTGCAATGGGCTCTCCTGTCTCTTGATCCCTTATCCAAACGAAGCCTCCCTCTCCTAGAGAGGGGTCGGCTATGTGGATTCCCGCTCCCATGCAGTCTGCTCCGTTCCTGAGAAATGGAATTGCTCCCTCGTCTACTGCAACCCAAGACCTCTCGACATTCCATGTAGAGATACCCTTCAGAGTGGGGTACCAACCCATCTTACCGCATACCTCGATTCGCATAGCTAGGGGAATCCTGTCAACCAGTATCAGGTCTGTCTCCTGATAGTGGGCCTGTTCTAGGAATCCCGAAAGGTCTACTTCCTCTCCCAGCCAATCGCCAATCTCCTCGGCAACCCCACGAATCTGTTTGAGTCTGACAGGGGTCCTCCTCCTGAGCCTCTTGTCGACCATGATTGTTCGTATGCAGGTAAGCGCAAGAACATGCCGAGCGCACACTTGAAGCGCAGCGCCCTTAGCGGAGTAAGATGCTGGCTATCTGCCTGGACCTCGAGGGAGTGCTTATTCCTGAGATTTGGATCAATGTGGCAGAAAGGACGGGAATTAGCGCACTAACCAGAACGACCAGGGATGAGCCAGACTACGACCGTCTGATGAGTTACAGACTCGGAATTCTGGACCAGAACGATATCAAGATCCACGACATAACATCGACAATTGAATCGATGGATCCTATGGAGGGGGCAACGGAGTTCCTCGCCTCTCTGGAGTCTCGGTGGCCCACTCTTATCCTGTCTGATACCTTCTCCCAGTTCGCAAAGCCGATGATGAAAAAATTGGGCAACCCAACACTTCTCTGTCATACTCTAATGATAGACGAAACTGGCAGGATAGAGGACTGGGAGATCAGATACGATGACCACAAGAGAAAGACAGTCGAATCACTAATCGAGATGAATTACCAAGTTATCGCCGCAGGCGACTCATACAATGACACTTCTATGCTATCTGCTGCAAGTGCGGGAATCCTCTTTAGACCCCCAAAAAACGTCATCGAGGAGTTTCCTCAATTCCCTGTTGCAATGAGTTACTCGGAACTGATTGATGCGATAGAGTCGGCTGCAACCGACCTGGGCGAGCTATGGAATTAGCCGTTTTCGACTCCAATCGTTTGAAATAAGGCTGGTAGGTCGGCGATACGCATGGCGAAGTGGCACGGCATCTCTCGTAGGAAGCCCACAGGTGGACGCTTGAAGCGTCCGAACAGGTACAGGGGCAAGAGGAGGACAGAGGTCGCTAGCGAAGAGCAACTAGCATACGTCGGAGAGGCCGACGCTCGCAAGAACTACCGAAAGAGATCCGGTTCACAGACCGTTCGAACACTCTCGGTCAATCAGGTCAACGTCAACATGAAGGGAGGCAAGACCGTAAGGGCCACGGTCAAGAATGTAGTCGGTAACGATGCAGATCCAAACTACATCAGGAGGAACATCGTGACCAAGGGAGCCGTTCTGGATACCGATCAAGGCCTAGTCAAAGTAACCAGCAGGCCGGGTATGCACGGTGTAGTCAGTGGCGTTCTCGTGGAAGAATGATTTCACGAAGGCCTCAAGTCGCACGCCACGTAGGGTAGGGCGTTAAGATGGCGGCAAAGCGGGATGAGATGACACTGTGGACCGGTTATTTCGACTCCAGGCTCAGCCGCTCAAATGGGAGGAGAGTCCCCAAGCAGGCTAGTATCCCTAAACCCACTCTAGAATCGATAGTTTGGGCTGCTCGCAATGCGGGGGTTAGGAAGATGAGGCAGGAGCCTGAGGTCAGCCATCCATCCAGGCCCCATGCTAAGGAAGGCAGGTTGGTGATGCCACCAAGCCACGTCTTCGAGGTAACTGGTACCTCCAACAAGGAAGGTGCTATGCAAGCAATAGGGGCGGCACTCAACAGGAGATCCAAGGAGGCCAAGGAAAAGGGCAAGGAAACAACAAGAGGTCCAGCCAAGGGAGATAGAAGGAGAAGAGCCCAGAGGAAGTCATTCAAGCACAGAAAGAGCTCACAGAGGAAGAAGAAGTTCGGTCGGAAGTGAGCACTTAGTGCTCTATTCCACGGTCACGGTCCAGCCGAACTCATCCGGTGCGCGCCTCTGCTGTATCTTTGTTAGAGAATCGTATAGCTCCATGGCGATCGGCCCCACGTCGCCCCCGCAGTACTCTACCACTCTCTCCCCATGCTCTATCTTCCCTATCGAAGAGATGACAGCGGCTGTTCCAACACAGAAGCACTCATCAGCTTCCATGGCGTAGTCTACGTCTATCTTCTCCTCTCTGACCTCGTAGCCCTTTGACTCCGCCAGCTCCATCACCGAGGATCTCGTGACTCCTGGTAGAATAGTCCCTGTCAGTTCTGGTGTCGAGATGACCTCATCCTTCACGCAGAAGAAGTTGGCAGCCCCCACCTCCTCGATGTACCTATGATTGACCGCATCGAGGTAGATTATCTCAGAGTAACCCTCGCTCTTTGCGATTTGGGAGGGGACCATCCCGGGTGCGTAGTTGCCAATCGCCTTCACTCCTCCCGCACCTCCTGGAGCAGCCCTGTGGAACTCATCTGAGACTCTGAGAGAGGTTGGCGTTATTCCTCCCTTGAAGTATGGTCCGACTGGTGAGACGTAGACCAGGAAGGTGTATTCTGGGGCAGGTGCGACTCCCAGTATTGCCCCGCTTCCGAACAGGAGCGGCCTAACGTAAAGTGCGCCCTTACCCATCGGTGGAACCCATCTGGAGTTCTCTCTCACGGTCTGCATAATCGCATCTAGGAACATCTCCTCCGGAACGGGAGTCATCCCGAGCCTTCTCGCACCGTCCCGAGACCTCCTCGCGTTGTCCAGAGGTCGGAACAGAACAATGCTACCGTCCGCCGCGTGCTGTGCCTTCATCCCCTCGAAAAGTCCCTGACCGTAGTTGATAACCCCAGCAGCCGGAGACAGGCTTAGGTTCTGGAAGTCCTGCATCTTACCTTGTCCCCACTCATCCCCCTGCTTACAAGTAGCTATGTACATTCGATCAGTTTCCGTGAAACTGAAAGTGAGTGAGTCCCAGTCTAGCTCTGGCAAACCGTCTTCAGACATCCCGCGCACCCCTTCATTTGTGGAGGGGGCCGCCTCGGCTTTCAACGGTTCCGCTGGTGACCTCCCCGGCATGGTTATGGCCCCTATTGATTACGTAGGGTAAGGCAGTCGGTCTGAGTGCGGGATGCGGGTGAAGTCATGCGGTGGGAGGAGGAGGTCTGCATCGTTTCGGGAGATAACAGGGCATGGCCAGAAGAGCCAAAGACAGTCATCGAACTGTGGTGCAGGTCCAGATCTGGACATTCGTCCATGCTCCTAGTCAACGGCCTCAGACCGTATGTTGAGATATCCGATCCAAAATCTGAGGGGAGCTCAAATGAACCCGAATCTCTGAGTAAAGTCTCATCCGTGAGGGGGGTTCAGGGGAATCCCGAGTCAAGTGGCATGAAACTCTCCCAAGACGGAGTCGTCAGACCCCACTACCGAGTCTACGTCAGAGACACTACCAAGGTCAGGGGGGTTAGGAAATCATTATCCGAACAAGGATGGAGAGTGACGAGCGCAGATATCCTATTTTTTCAGAGGCTCCTTCTTGATCTAGACCTCGGACCCCACATTGCTATGAAAGGAGAAGTTCTCTGGGCAGGCGAGAGAGCCCCCGAGGAGGCAAAGACCCCGGAGAACACCAATAGGGAAACCGCTGAGAAGAGGATACAAGCAGTCGGTGGCTCCGGAATTTATCCTCTCGATATGGTGGTATCTTGTGATCTCAGTGGGTTGAGTAGGGCTGAACCTTTCCCAGCCCCATTCGTCACCATGTCCTTCGACCTCGAGACGAGCATCACAGACAACACCATACTGTGCGCAGCAGCCGTGGTGGACAGATACGGAGAAAGGAAGGAATACCCGATAACAGGCGCTGAGACCGAAATATTGGCGAAACTCACAGAAGTGGTAAGAACAGAGGATCCTGACTTCATAACTGGATACAACATCGATAACTTCGATCTTCCTAGAATGGAGGAGCGTTCAGAATATATCGACACGGAATCTGAGATGGAAAGATCGACTCTTCTTGGGTGGGGGAGGGTCCCGATAAATGAGACAGAGACTAAGCGTGGCTGGAGGAAGCCAGGGAGAGTCTTTCCGAACAGGGAGCAGAACAGGACCTGGACAATAAAGGGCAGAATACCTCTAGATGCCTGGTGGCAGGCAAGACAGACCCTAAGGCCTCAGAGAGAGTCTCTGAGGTATGTATCACAACTCCTCTGGCCTGATGATGAGGAAATGCAGAAGATGGATATCGATGCAAGTAAGATGGACGAGGAATGGGCCTCCAGGCCGGATGAGGTACTGGAGTACTGTGTACGTGACACAGTACTTCCTCTGGATATACTGGAGAAAATGAAGTCAATAGCTAGGAAGGAGGCACTCGCATCAGTTTCTCTGACTACTGTAGATATTGCAGCAACCAGTACAACTAGTCGTTGGATAGACTCACTAGTTATTCGGCTAGCTGATAGGAGCGGTGTCGCAGTCCCAAACACCAACCAAGGTCCGAGAAAGCAGGATAAGATAGCCGGAGGTTATGTACACGAGGTTGATCCAGGAGTCAAGCCTTGGGTTGTCGTTCTTGATTTCAAGTCGATGTATCCCTCAATAATGATATCCAACAACATCTGCTCGACCACCTTGGTTCGCGATGGTAGCGAAGACGATTCTCACAGCGTATCCCCAGTCACAAACACGAGATATATCTCCAAGGAAGAGAGGCTAGGCCTGGTCCCACAACTCCTTCAGGGTCTTATGGACAGCAGAGATAGACACAAGGCCGCTCTCGAGAAGGCGAACGAAGAGGGCGACGATGCCGAGGCTTTTCTCCAGGATCAGTTGCAGTACGCTGTAAAGATCCTGATGAATTCTTTCTATGGGGTCTTCGCATCGAACTTCTACAGATTCACACATCCGAGCCTGGGTGCGAGCATCACGGAGTGGGCACGTCACAACATTAAGGAAATAATCTCCAAGGTTGAAGAAGACGGTGATGACGTGGTGTATTCAGACACCGACTCGATATTCGTAATCGCACCAACTGAAGGTGCCCCTATGAATAAACCACCGGGAGGGGTGGAGCTTGAGGGTTGGGAGAAAGCCAGGAGCTCGACCCTTGAATTTGGGCAGTCACTTGCCGAACGATTCACTAGAGAGGGAGCCGAGCTGGAGTTTGAGACTGCACTCTCCTCTTTCTTCAGCCACGGAGCGAAGAAGCGCTACGTAGGTAGGGTCGTATGGCCCAGGGAGGAGATGCTGATTAGAGGGTACGAAGTAAGGCGAACCGACTCTTTCCAACTCCTTTCCGACACGATGACCCAGATGTTTGAGATGATACTGGATGGTAACGAAATTGGCGCCGTTGACATGACTAAGTCTGTAATTGACAAGGTTAAGGCTGGAGAAATAGAAGCGTCTCAACTTATAATCAGTAGGTCCTGTAAGGGAAAGTGGAACAGCAAGAAAGAGGAATGGGACTTCAGCGTTTACAAGAATCAGGACGGACTTCCCTACGTCAGAGCGGCCAAGCAGAGGATTGCTGAAGGTCTACAGTTCACTCCTGGCATGAAGGTAGGCTATATCGTCACTGAGCCCGATGAGAATGAGAAGAAGCTAGGCGTGAAAGCATGGTTGGTAGATGAGATAGGTGGCGATCCACCTGAGTACGATAGGGAATACTACGCTAAGCGACTCGCTAAGTCACTAGGACGAGTCACCGAGGCCTTCGGATGGGACGAAAAGAACCTACTCAAGGGTAATAGGCAGAGCAACTTATTCGATTTCTAGGACATCAAGGAGCCGTAGGATTGATTTCACTTCACTGAGCCCGGTATATCATAATGACAAGGACTGGAGACCTAGCATGCTTGATGGTGATGGTGTTCTTAGCACCAATGCTAGCTGGATGCACCGACCTACTGGGAAGCAATAGCGCACCTACTGCGACCATGTCAGTGGACCCGAGTGGAACCGTGAAGGCAGGCGACCCAGTGACATTCAGCGCCGCAGGGTCCTCCGATCCGGACGGGGACGATCTCACCTTCGAATGGGACTTTGGAGACGGGAATACTGGAACTGGATTGACCACGAGCCACTCATATGCGCAGCCGGGTAATTTCGTAGCAAAACTAGCAGTAGGAGACGGTACACACGAGGCATCAATCAGCAAGACGATTACCGTAGTCGACTCATCTGCTAGAGAGCCGAATGCAGAGATTACTTCCAGCAAGGACAACGATTGCGAGGGAGAGGAGCCATCCGCTAGTGGAAATATGGTGATTGTTTGGGTGTGTGAGGACGATAACGACGTCAACGATCGTGATGTTGAGGTCTCAACAACCGTAACTTTGGATGGCTCGGACTCATGGGCAGGTTGCGATCCCGATGACTCAAGTTGTTACTCCGAGGAATATCTGGTTGAATGGAAGTGGGATCTAGACACATATACTGACTCTGATAACGACGGAATCACAGATAATGACGTCGATGCAACAGGTGAGACCTATACATGGGACTCCAGACCAGCAGGAGCTTGGGAAGTCAAGTTGACAGTGGTGGATAACAATGGTTTTGAGGATAGTACAAAATCGATGGTTTACGTCAACTATAGGGGAGTTTGGAAGGACTTCGTAATCGATAGAGCCTCACCTAATCCCGTGATTATGACTTGGGAATATCCTGTCACCTACGATCAGGACTCAAAGGACAGGATAAGATACATGAGAGCCAAACTTTCCTATCCAAAAGAGGATGATGATCAGCCTGGGGGGGGTCTACCGGGACAAACCACCGACAATCGCTTAGATCTCTACATGTACAACAGCACTGATGAGGCTGTTTCGAATACCTCAGGAATTGAGAATGATAACAGAGATGCAGGAGACTGCGGAAGCGATGAGTTCTGTGTATGGATGGTAATCGGGGGCTCGACCGTACGAGGCTTCCTACCAGGAGATTGGAAGGTGGACTTGGAGAATGCGGAGACTCACAACACTGAGGTTAATGAGTTCGTAATCGAACTCCAGTATCGTTAGTTTTCGGAATCCACGGAAAGCCCGATAGTAGCAATCTGGGACTAGCATACCGAAAACCCCGGGGAACGGTTCATATACACCTCTTCGGTCGGCCGGCCTACCTTAGAGGTGTAAGTAATGGGTTCACAATGGGAAGACAAAAGCAAACCGCATCTGAATATCGTTTTCGTAGGCCACGTCGATCATGGAAAGTCGACAACCGTCGGAAGACTGTTGCTAGATAGCGGCCACATAGAGCAACACGTGATTGAGAAGTTTGAGCAGGAAGCTTCAGAGCGAGGGAAGGCCGGTTTCGGTTTCGCCTACGTCATGGACGGACTGAAGGAGGAGAGGGAAAGAGGGATTACTATTGACGTAGCCCACAAGGAATTTTTCACTCCAAAGTACTACTTCACAGTAATCGACGCACCTGGTCACCGTGACTTCGTCAAGAACATGATTACCGGAACCAGCCAAGCAGATGCTGCGGTTCTGAATGTAGCAGCAAACGACGGCGTGAACGCTCAGACTAAGGAGCATGCTTTCCTAGCAAAGGTGCTTGGAGTCAAGGAGCTCATCGTCAACATCAACAAGATGGATATCAGTGGTGTAGACTGGTCAGAGGACAAGTACAAGAGTGCAGTAGAGGAAGTTTCCAACCTTCTAAAGATGGCAGGTTTCAACCCTGCAGACATTCCATTCGTGCCGTGCAGCGCACTTGCTGGGGACAATGTATTCAACAAGAGCGACAATACTCCATGGTACAACGGACCAACTCTGTTCGAGGCTATCGATGCAGTGGAGATGCCGCCAAAGCCAACTGACAGGCCGCTCAGGCTACCCATCCAGGATGTATACAAGATCAGCGGAATCGGAACTGTTCCAGTAGGGAAGGTCGAAACAGGAGTCCTTGAGAGAGGAAAGACCGTTGTATTCAACCCCAGTCAGAAGTCCGCAGAGGTCAAGGATATTGAGATGCACCACACCAGCCATGCGAAAGCGGAGCCAGGTGACAACGTCGGTTTCAACGTACGTGGTCTAGCTGCTAACGATATCCGCAGAGGAGACGTCGCAGGATACTCTGACAGCGAGCCTATGTTCGTTAGACACGACGAGACCTTCGTGGGTCAGATACAGCTTATGGATATACCAAAGGCGATTGGGTCTGGATACACCCCAGTGTTCCACGCTCACACCGCTCAGGTTGCTGTCCGTTTCGTAGAACTTCTTGAGAACTCAAAAACCAAGGAGGCCAATCCAGCATTCCTAAAGACTGGAGATGCGGCTCTAGTGCGCTTCGCACCTACCAAGCCGATGGCAATCGAGCAGATGGATGCTTTCCCCGAATTGTCCAGATTCGCAATTAGAGACATGGGCAAGACTGTGGCCGCAGGCGTCTGCATGAAGATCGAGAAGAAGTGATGCCACCCTGGTGAGGTTATGCCGGTTGTCACAACGATAAAGCTGACCGGCGACAACCATCAGGACGTAGACTTGGTCTGCCAGCAGATTAAGGCTATTTCCGATGAAACAGGAGTAAATCTGAGAGGCCCCATACCTCTCCCTACGCGAAGGCTTGTTGTTCCATGCAGAAAAAGCCCGGACGGCGAAGGCTCTGAGACTTGGGATCACTGGGAGATGAGAGTTCACAAGAGGCTTCTAGAACTGGTTACCAATACTGCGAAGGACGAGAAATCACTGAGAAAGGTTCTGAGGATACCCATCCCAGACTCGGTAACTATCGAGCTATCTCTAAGGAACCTCGATTGAGACTAAAGTAAACCTTCTTCTCTAGCTAGAGAACCCATCGGATCCCATGCCGGGAGGACTATTGGATCTCCTTTCAGTCCACTCTTCATCTCATCAGTCAGGTAGTCCTTGGGAGCGGCTATCTCGAACATATGTTCGTCATACCAATTATCGTTCATTGTGTAGAATCCCTTCTCTCCGCTGTCTTCAGAACCCCAGGAGTTCTCAACTCTCCATCTTCTAGGCTTTCCATCTACCACATCAACCCCAGTGAATAGCATTGCATGGGTCATCATTGTCTGTCCAAACCTCAAACGATCGGCCTTCTCCATTCCGAATTGTATTCCGTACAATCTCTTCAGATCGTAAAGCTCAGCATCCCATAGCCCCCTCTTGCGAGCCATGTTCTTTCCGACGTCACACCCCATCCAAACAGGAATGCCATCCTCTAGCAGTCTTTGTGTGATGTCTTTCATCTCATTAGATGGAACGTTGAGATAAACCACAGGCGGTCCTCCGGCTACATTCTGTAGAAAATCTACTGTATATGTTCGATAGTACTCGTTTCTAGGATCGTTTACGATACAAATGTACTCCTCCCAATCTACTTCCACATACTCATCGACGAACTCCAAAGGAGTCATAGTCCCCTTCCTGTGAAATTCGTTGTCTTTGTCTCTCCACTGCCAGTCGAACTTCTCTGGAGGGGTTCCCAGGTGAATGCAAAGAACCCTCCAAATCTCTTTCATCCTCTCATCTTTGTGCTTTCGCGCCTCATTATTGGATCCTCCATCATCGAGAATTCTCCTTATCTCGCTTGCAGTTGTCCGTAAGATGTCTTTCAGAACAGTGTTCATCGACCTAGTGTTGCTACTGCTATGCGACTCCGGATATGCTGACATTGGAACTAGACCGTGCTTCCTGATGAGGTTCGTGGCCATGTTCCACTGTCCACCATCCCCAATTGGATCGCTGAGTAAAAAATGAATAGTTCGGTCATCAACCGGTCTGTCAGAAGTCTCTAATATCGCTTCCAAGAAGTGATTGGCCCTTTCGAGTTTGTCCCAGAAGTGAATATGAGCTTGGCTGAATTCGAATTTCTTCACGTTCATCTTCCTCATAGCACCTACTCTGAATAGATTCAGGGTGGCGAAAAGCCAACATCGACCGCTTCTTCTCTGGTTTGTAGCACTCCAATCATCCAGTTTCGTACTGAACGAGAAATCCATGTTCTGGACTAGATCCCTACGAAGTGCTAGTGTTGATAGATCTGCATTGCTAACTGCATTTTGGGCGACTGTGGCCGATGGGTCCGAATCGAATGACTTTCTGAATTCCTCAATCTGTGCTTTAGTTACTCCCTTGGACATGTTATCTACCATCACTAGCCCGAAACCGGAGAGAGTTAGTAATTGCCCTGTTATATCGGAGCTGCTTCAGCCAGGCCCGCTGCAATTAGAATCTCAGCGATCAATGATGGGCAGGTCTCGATGTCACCCTGTGTAAGAACGACCTCAGATCCGTCTTCCATTAGAATAGGATCCTCGACATCCTTCAGGACTTTGATTCTCAGAAGATTGTCCGACTCTTCGCTGGGTTGCTCTTCCATAGAACCAGACTCGGAAGGAGAGGATGCGTGTTCGGGGTAATCATCCATCTCCCGGATCCTGTCCTCTTCGTCAAAGTCTGGCTCTTCCCATTCTTCTTCCATTGGTGCGACTCTTTTGGTAATCGACTCTTGGTTCTCATCATCTGAGTATTCCCTGAGAGTCTCGCTCACTTCGGTGACCACGCTAACGGACTCAGAGTAACCTAGCATATTTGACCAGGAAGTAGAGGCCTTGTATATCTCAGTGAGATCCTTCAGTCCGTTGTAGAATACCCTCTCAGACGGGTCGTGCTTATTCCAATCCAGCAAAGGCAATCCGATACTTTCCCTGGAATCCTTTTTTACGGAGTTTAGTAGGTTTGAGGTGATAGCGTGACGCGTAAAGGAAGCAAGCCTGATCCTAGTCAAATCTCTGACGCATGTTCTCGCGACCCCGAGCCTTCTAGACAGAAGTTGGGCCTTAGCAGTCATTCCTTCTTCTCTTACAGTCTCTGAGAGCTCAGTTTCCATGTTTTGCAATAACTGACCGACTGCATCCCAGAAACCAATCCTGTCCGGCATAGCTACATCTACTGGAGTATCGCTGCTCCTCTGCTTTCTAGTGACCTCAATCAGTGATTTATGGACAGACTCTAGTTCTCCCTTCGATAGTCTACGAGGCCCAGAACCGACTGCCATCAACACCAACTACCCATCATCCCACGAAGGAGATACATCAACAATTCCTTGTAAAATTGACAATGACCATCATGCGGGACAATAAAATCCATGTCTCCACTCGCAAAGGTGCAGGTGTACCCGAGTGGTCAAAGGGGGAGGGCTCAAGATCCTCTGCATAGCGCTTCGCAGGTTCGAATCCTGCCGCCTGCACCAATCTAGAATTAATTTAATAGAGCCCTTAGAAGCTCCACAGAGCCATCCTTTCCTCTTGATTCGGTAATCATATCCGCAGACATGGATACCTCCGGGAATTCATCGCTTACAGCAACCGAAAGTCCGACTAGATCAAACATTGGTAAGTCATTCGGAGCATCCCCACATGCGATTACTCTAGAAGGATCTACTCCTCTCTGCTCCAGGGCCAATTTCAATCCATTTGATTTGTTGAGCCCCGGACTTGCAATATGTACAGCAAAACCTGTGGAGACGACTTCTAGATCAGACCATTGACTATCTGCAATTAGATCCCTCATCATTTCAAAGGAATCGGTTTCACTGAGGCACCATTCAGTCTCTCTCCATCTGTTTGACTCAATTCCTCTCGGGTCCAAATCATCAATTTTCGTAGCCAGCCATTCTGCTGCTTCCTTCGCTCTTGCCCCATCGGAAAGGGCCAGGATTTCATGACCCTCGCCACTGTCCCAGACCATGCCTCCGTTCTCAGCCACTATGAAACCCGAGGCTCCTATGGCTTGCATTATCGGAGTAACATTCGGCAGAGTCCTACCTGAAGCCAGTGAAATTGGCATTACCTCTCTGTCAACCCTTCTCGCAAGCTTGACCAGATCTTCATGAAAACCCTCTCTATCCAGCAGAGTTCCATCTACATCAAAAATTATCATATCCCAATTATTAGCATCTGGGATTTCGACCATGAACGCTGGGACTCATCCCTGTTCATGATTCCACCGACAAGAGAACATCATCTTCAAGCCACACATTACTGTGGATAAATTATGTCCGAGGACCCCGAGGATTATCTCATTCTTGATGAGGAAGAGGAAGAAACTCCCAAATTGGGCCGAGAACGAATATCTCTGCCAAAGATTGGATTTCCGAGACTCTCCAAGCCAAGAAAAGGACATGATGACGAGATCGAAGATCCAGAGCAGTTTATCGAGGATGGATTTGAGATAACCTTAGACGGGACTCATACTTTTGACTGGGGCATTAGGGGGATGGATTGTCCGGACTGTGCGATGAAGGCATCAAGGGCAGTAAACAGGCTTCCTGGGGTAGAATCATGCAGGATTTCAGTTTCAGATGGTTCTGTAGAGGTTTCTCAGGATATTTCCACCGGGACTGTTTCACGGGTATCCTCTGTCCTCTCCAGTCTTGGTCATGAACCTGATATTGGCTGGCTCAGAGTTGTTGGAATATCTCCTTCATCTCTCTCCTCAAGACTTAGAGTTGACTCCAAGGGACTCAGAGGTTGGCTTCTCAATGTGCCAGGAATCCTCGATGTTAGGTTAGAGAAGGGCAGGATTGAGATTCAAAAGGTCTGGATACTGAATTCTGATCTCAGGCAAGCAGCGGATCAAAAACTTCGCGAAATCCTTGGCCCGAATCACCGACTCGAGCCTTCACGAGAGTCTGGGTTCAGGAAAGACCAAATTCAACTACTTTCATCTATTCTATCAATACCACTGATCCTAATTGTCTCATTTATTGAGACAAGCTCCGCAATTCCAAGCCTTGTTCCTTCTATACTAGCTCTTGGTGGAATCATTTTCATCGGACAGAATATTTTCCAAGAGGCAATAGCCAGTCTAAGAAACAGAGTTATCGGATTCCAGGTTTTGATTTCTCTAGCAATTATTGGAGCTGTGGCACTAGGAGAATTTGTCGAAGCTCTCCTTGTTGTGGCCCTTGTTTCATTCGCTTCCCATCTTGAAAACAGAGCTCTCATCAAGGCCAGAGAGTCGATGCAGGGAGGTCTGGATAGACTCCCTAGGATGGCTAGAATAGCCAAACAAAAACCCTCTGGTATTGGTGTCGGGGAAAGGAGGATGATGGTGATTCAGATTGCCAATCAGGAACCAACTCCATCAAATTGTTCTGTTGAAGAACTAATCCCAATTGAGGCTTTGGAGATCGGAGAATTAGTAGAGGTCCGATCAGGAGAAAAGATTCCAGTTGATGGAAAAATTGTGGAGGGCAGTGGGGCTATAGATAGAGCTCCCTTGACTGGAGAACCTATCCCAGTTCCAGTGAAAAAGGGTGACAGAGTTGAAGCAGGACTGACCCTAGCCAGAGGACCATTGGTAATTAAGGCAGAAGCTATAGGTCAAGGAACTAGACTTTCCAGCCTAATCGATCTAGTCAGGCATTACAAGGATAAACCAACCCGTACTCAGAATACTATAGAGAGGTTCACCCTGTTATGGACGCCAATAGTGGTCCTTGTCGCCCCGGTAATTGGCTTGCTGGCCCATCCTGGATCGATAGAGCAAGCCATTCTTACAACTCTTTTATTGTGGGTAGTGTCGTGCCCATGCTCACTCCTACTTGCCTCGCCTGTTCCACACGCAGTAGCTCTAACCTCAGCATCATCGTCAGGACTAATCGCAAGAGGTGGAGATATTCTAGAATCTGCTGCCGATGTACAATTAGCTCTATTGGATAAGACAGGAACTCTGACAACTGGAAACCCAACAATGTCCAGCATAATTGTGGTAGGAGGTGAGACCGAGGAGAGAGTGCTCGGAATTGCTGCTGGATTGGAGGAACGCTCGAATCACCCCTATGCAAGGACAATTCTACAAGAGGCTGAGAAAAGGACCCTGATTCCTATCAAGATGGAGTCAATCAATGATGGTGAGGCGGGTGTTTCAGGGAAATTAGATGGAAAAAAGGTGATTCTTGGTAGAGCAGATTGGGTTGCTTCTGAGGGAGCCATAATCCCAGAATCATTAGTACTGGCTCTAGAGAAATCGAGACAAGCAGGGATGGGATCAAGTCTGCTCTCAGTAGACGGTTCGGCGATCGCACTCATGGGTTTCTCTCATGACGATGCAAGATTCGGAGTTGGCGAGGCAATCAATGAATTGAATTCCCACGGAGTCAGGGTGGAAATATTGAGTGGAGACGAACAGAATAGTGTAGAGGCATTCGCAAAATCAATTGGGATTGATCCTGGAATGTGTAAGGGAGGGGTCGATCCCGAAGAGAAGGCATTGTACGTAACTAACAAATCTGGTGAGTACTGTACAATGATGGCAGGGGACGGATTCAATGATGCAGGCGCCCTTGCAGCAGCAGACATCGGAATTGCGATTGGTAGTGGCGATCAAGTAAATCTTGATGCAGCCGATGTCCTAATTCCGGGAGAGGATCCTAGGGCTCTTTCTCGAATGATCGTCCTCGCAAAGAGAACTAGGAGAGTGGTATACGCAAACATCGCAATTTCCGTTTTAGTGACTTCTCTGTTGGTAATTAGTGTCTTAATGGGATATAGGATGAATTTAGCAGCGGGGATTGCTCTCCACGAGGCAAGCGCCCTGATGATTATCTTGAACGGGATGTGGGTATCTGGTTCCCAAACTAGGAGACTCTCTACTATGGCGGACATAGGTAGAGAAATTATTCAAGATACCAGGGAAATATGGGGCATAATCACTAACAAAGAACCAGCAGACAATTCTGCGACCGCTTGATTAACTCGAGGTATATCCCAATATCATGGTACCTCCCGAAGTCGAGTCAAGGGTCGCCCCTCCATTGGTGAACTGCCCGGAGTGTGATTCTATGCTGCCTCAGGGATTGGGAGAGATAGAGTGCCTTCTATGTGGGGCGGTTTGTCGAGTCTCTCATGCACCAACAGTTTCAGCTCTGAAGGAAGAGAAGGTTCAATGCCCACATTGCATGACTGTAGTTGAGGCTGGCACTGACAAGAGGCCAGTAGACTTGACATGTGCAGCATGCTCCATGGTATTCACCTTGACTAGGAAGATAGTAAAAGTCGAGATTGAATGCCCCTCGTGTGAATCCAACCTTAGGATCAGGCCGAGACCAGGAAAGAGGGAGCTAACCTGTCCTGGCTGTCAGAGCTCCTTCTTTGTCACATTCTAGATATCGTGAAGTAATTAGGATAGAGAAACCAGCATCTGCCATTGTTTTCCACCCTCTTGTCTCAAATACCCGTGAAAGGGCGTAGAAATGGGGATGGGTGCGTGAGTGAGAGCAAGCCGGATGAATCAGTTGAGCAAGATAGTCTAGACGAGCTCGATGCCTTGAGGGCGGAGCACGCACTTTCCTCCTCTTCCATGGGGGCCGCCGCCAGAGCGCGAGAGAGACTCGACGAGGAATCGACTCTCCGCTCAGGAATCAGAAGAGAGAGAAGAATGAGAATTTCTGAGATGACAGATCGAGTTTCAGGAATGCAGGGTGCAATGAGAAAGGCAAATGAGATACTTTTCGAAGAGCAATTACAGCAGATAGAGGCAGATCTTAGAGACGAATTGGAGGATGAACTGGAGAGACTGGAAAAGGAGTCTCTGGAGAGGGAGGAAAGACTACTTCGCGAAGAGATGCTACACAGGCTCAGAAGAGAGGAGAACAGACTCAGAGACCAGTTGGATCTAGAGAGAGACCGGAGGATAGAGGCTCATACATCGAGATTAAGAGTTCGTCTGAGGGAAGAGATGGAGGTCGAATACTCTCGTAGGAAGGCTTTCCTTGGCGAGAGACTAGAGCTTGAGGCTAACCAGGGAATCGAGAGGATGGAGAGAAGGGTTGAGATGGACCTCAGAGAAGCAATGGAGTCAGAGGTCCATAGGAAGGCCGAGACATTCCGTCTAGAGCAGGAAATTAAGATGAGGGATAACATCGCCAAGAAGAGACGCAAACACGAGTCGAAGTTGGAGAAGCAACTTGAGAACGAGCGCGAGTCTCTTGAGAAGGAAATGAAGTCCGACATTGAAGTTAGGACTAAATCACTCAGAGAAGAGGCGGAGAGAGCCTCTCTTTCCGATCTCGATCGGAGATTCAGAGCAGAGAGGAACAGCATGGAGGCTGCACTAGCCCTCAAGAGACAAGAACTGGCGCTTGAGAGCGAGGTTGAGATGGAGCAGAGAGTAGCTGATTTCGTTAATGAGCGCGAGTCAGAGATGCTTTCGAATCTTGAGAAGCAGTTAGAGAAGAGAGGGGAGCTTTCGAAGAGGGAAGTTTCTGAGATCATCAAGACGTTGGAGTCTGAGATTCGTGTGAAGATGGAAGCAGCCCTTCTGGATGCAAGGCAGAGTGCGATGGAGCACTATGAGTCCTAATCTCAATCCTCAGAAATAGTACTGATTCTCTTGTCCGCCTCCTTTGCGAACTCCCAGTATGATCTACTTGCAGAGTTCGTCTTGTTGGGTTTCTGTGCAATTACAATGGGTGCACCTTCAAGCGGGGACTCCGCGATAGATACAGATCTTGGAATCTGAGAATCGAATACCCTGTCTCCGAAGTGTTTCCTAGCTTGCTCAGTGACTGTTTCGCATAGTTTGCTCCTTGTCTGTACCATGGTCATCAGAATGCCTAGCAATCCGAGATTCGCGTTTACTGACTTCTGCACATCTCTGACTGCAGATATCAACTGTCCCATTCCTTCTAGTGCATAGAACTCTGCTTGGATTGGGATTAGGACCCACTCTGCAGCGCACAGCGCGTTTACTGTCAGTAGACCAAGAGATGCTGGCGTATCGATAATGACAACATCGAAACTGTCCATCGCTTCACTAAGAGCCAGCTTGAGCCTGTTCTCCCTACCAACCCTTGTCGCAAGATCCACTTCTATCCCAGATAGATCCATGTCGGCAGGAAGAACCCATAGGTTTCGGACTGCGATATGATTAGGCGGACCCCTTGACTTTCCTGGATTACTCTTCCTCCACGATGCCTTCATCGATCTAGTCAGAAAGTCAGGGCCAAGAGTGCAGTCCTCTAGTTTAAGTGAGGAGCTATCCAAACCTCTCGAGAAAAGCTCGTTCATAGTCGGTCCGACGGTTCTTTTGTCAACTCCGAATGTCGTTGCCACGTTCCCTTTCGGATCCATGTCCACAAGCAGAACCCTCCTGCTACTAATTCCGTACTTCTCGCTGCCCAAGGAAAGGGCAGATGCCAGATTCACAGAAGTAGTCGTCCTAGCGCATCCTCCCTTATGATTGACACAAGCGATTACAATGGCCACGCATCCGTGTGTGCAATCTGGTTAATTGGGATTACCCGATTATTGAATGACAGGGACGTTCACTTCGCTGAGGATCTTGTTCACGACCCTCCTCCCAGTTACTCCACGAATCTTTGACTCCGGCTTCAGTACGATTCTGTGGCTGACCACGTCAAGAGCGACTCCCTTGACATCGTCAGGAATGACGTAGTCCCTTCCATCTATCGCTGCAGACGCTCTAGAAGCCTTGAACAGGCCTTGACTGGCCCTGGGAGATGCACCAGCCTCAATTCTCGGGTCTGCTCTCGTCCTCTGGACCACTTGAACGATGTAACCAAGGATTGCTGGATCGATGTGGACCGTCTCCAGAGCCTTCTGCATCGCAACCACCTTCCTAGGCTCTACTATCTGCTCCACGTCGTAGTTATCCTTTCCACGAAGCTTCCTCCTCTGTAGGATTGCCTTCTCCTCATCCATTGACGGGTATCCCATGCTCATTTTCATGAGGAATCTGTCCATTTGAGCCTCTGGAAGCGGGTATGTCCCTTCCTGCTCGATTGGGTTCTGGGTAGCCATCGTCACGAACGGAGCCGGTAACTTGTGGGTGATTCCTTCGATGGTTACTTGCTTCTCCTCCATAGCCTCTAGCAATGCAGCCTGAGTCTTAGGAGGTGCTCTGTTTATTTCGTCTGCTAACAGAATATTGGTGAATAGAGGTCCGAACCTTGGCCTGAACTCACCGGTTTTCTGGTCGTACATGTATGTCCCGATAATGTCAGCAGGCAGCAGGTCTGGAGTGAACTGAACCCTCTTGAACTTGCATCCGAGTGCCTCAGCGAATGTATTCGACATCAGGGTCTTGGCCAGACCAGGGTTGTCCTCGATCAGGATGTTACCATTTGCTAGGATCCCAATGGCTACCTTTCTGATATTCTCGGGCTTTCCGATGATGACCTTGGCTACCTCGCTCATCAAGTTGTTAGCATGTCCCGAGACTGACCTAATCAGATCTTTAGAGCTAGAGCCACCACCTTGAGCAATCGTCACACTGAACCCTCTAAGCCCTTTGCCGATTCCATGACTACTTGAGTGTTAGGTGCCCTTGAACAATCGAGACTCCGGTCTTATCTGCCCCAGAAGTGGTCATTCTTCCTGTGTATGGACAGTAACTCCTCGTAGACCTCCTCCTCCACAGGAGTCATCTCCAACTTCCTAAGCTTCCTAGCATGCGATTCCGGAATGTCCACTAGTAGGATATCCCCCTCCTCGATCTGCCTACCGACAGTAACACCATCTACTGAAATTGCAACCTCAGCACCCTGTCTTGCTTCCTTTAGGCTCTCCTGCCCTGATCTAATTGACTTGATCCTGCCTACTCGATTTCCGTCTTTAAGCAATCCTTGACCAATGTGGACCCTACCAGCCAAAACTCTCACTCCTACAACAGCCGGTTTAGAGACTCTGAAAGTGTGGTCTGGTAGGAGCATAACCCGTCCGGGATAAACAACGATTTCCCTGCTCTCCTCTTCAAGCTCGTTCTTCCTGGCCTCCACCCATTCCTCTCTCTCCTCTAGGATTCGGTAGATGATATCCGAGCCTATGTGCTTAACTCCTGCTTCGGAAGAGGAAATCTCATCATCCGCCTCCTCTAGAATTTCAGTACTGAATGCCATTATTATTCTATGAAGAGGATCTGAGGACGCCTCTGCACTGCGAACGTCCCTTCTGCTTACTTTACCTATCGAAGCCTCACGGATGGGAACGCCTACTTCTCGCAGCTCTTTTGCAAGGGCCTCGAGACCACCCACTGTATCGGATTTGATGCATACTCCCTCTTCATCGAGCTCAATAGAGAGGTTCGCCTCTTCGTCTGCCGATTCGATGGCAGCGCTCCGCTCCGCGTCCGAATTCACAACCCGGAGGGTAGTCCCTACCAGGACCCCATCCAATGATGGCGCACTAATCTTGACACCTGCCGCAGCATAGGCAGCCTCGGTGTTGTCCCAGCGATCCCCCGCATCTCTCATCTCACTCATACCTCTAGGAGAGAATAGGCCCTTCACATGGGTGCTTATTCCCCCTCTGTCGCTTACTAGGACAATCTCATCGCCCTTCCTGATTGACCCTCTGTGCAGAATCAGGTCCAGGGTCTTTCCGAGACCCCTCTCCTCCTTCATCTCCAGAACTGTGGCCTCCCCAGATCCGTCCACATCTGTCAACTGGTCGGAAAGATATCTTTCTGCAAGCCCTATCACGACCGCCAGAAGATCCTGGATACCCTCCCCCTCCCTAGCAGATATCGGCACCATGGCTATCTCTTTGGTGAAATCCTTGATCTTCTCATACCTCTCGAGATTGAACCCTTCTTCAGCGAACTGACCGACTAGTTCCCAGTATCTCTGGTCGAAAAGTCCCAGGGATTCCTTGGACTGCCCCCTCATCGAGATCGCCATGGATCTGCCCTCCTCGGCATCCCACCCGTGGATTCTGTCCACCTTGTTCGCAGCAACTACGAAAGGGGTCTTGGATTGCTTGAGAATCCGTAGGGACTCCTTGGTCTGTGGCCTGCATCCCTCCATAATGTCCACCATCAGAATCGCAATGTCAGCCAGAGACCCTCCTCTTGAGCGGAGGGACGAGAATGAGTGGTGTCCTGGAGTATCGATGAATAGAAGTCCTGGTGAGTCGAATGTCTTCCCACCAAGAAGGGGGGCGCAAAGCTCGTTCAGAACCTCTGACGGCACCTCGGTTGCCCCGATATGCTGAGTTATCCCTCCGGCCTCTCTGTCCATCACAGAAGAACGACTCTGCTCCCCTAGAGACCTCACGTGGTCCAACAGGGATGTCTTGCCATGGTCAACATGGCCTAGGACAGCGACGATGGGTTGTCTACGTTCCGACATTCCACCCACCTCATGCTCCTTCCCCTTCAGAATTGATTCATTCATTCGTAGATGTGCGCCTCTGCGTCACGGGCCCATTCGACCAGACCGTCTGGGAACCAAAGACCCAACTCGAAGGAGGCCGTGTCCTCACCGTCAGAGCCGTGGATAACATTGTGGCCGATATCCATAGCGAAGTCCCCTCTGATGGTACCAGGAGCGGCAGTTCTACCGTCAGTAGGACCGATTATGTTTCGAGCCACGCTAATCGCATCGACTCCGGACCACGCCATAGCCACAACTGGGCCAGATGTGATGAACTCGATCAGGCCACTGTAGAAGGGCCTCTCGTTGTGAACCTCATAGTGAGCCTCTGCTAGCTCCATAGAGGGGGTCAATTGCCTCAGTCCAACTAGTCGTAGACCTTTGGTCTCGAATCTACCGATTATGTCAGCCACTAGGCCCCTTTGAACACCGTCAGGCTTGATCATCACGAAGGTCGTCTGCATTTCTCCCATATTCCGGCCGAAAACCCTCCCCTATTTCAACGAGAGCAGTACTGGTTGGTAGCAAAAGCAGAACTATCCTTTGCCGTTTTCTGTCTGATAATCACATGCAATGGTTAATTCACTTACCTTCTTACCAAATATCATGAAGACCCAACTGGCACTACTGATTTCACTTTGCGTGTTTCTTCCAGGATGTATGGATGATGTGAATGATGCCGTCAACCCAGAGCAGGAGCTATTCGACGACAACACCTTCGTTAACGAAGATGAACACATCAAGCTGACTTGGACCATCGAATCGGCATCCACAATCAGAATAGACCTGGAAAGGCAGGAGGGCCCTAACATCGACCTCTACACGATGACCCAGTTGAATTACGAGAAGTACGAGGAATGCGATAGCTTCGTGTATCTCGCCGACCTAAGTGATCCAAACACTGCTGCAGCGAATCTTGAGGCAACTATAGATGCCGGGACCTACATCACGGTTATTGACAACACAGACTGCGGAGAAGCCCAACCTCCAGGTCCACAGGGCCCCCTCGGAACGAACGATGCAAACGACAGGGCAAGGGTAGACTACAGGGTTACTGCACAATGACGTAGATATCATTATGATGCCCTTTTAATGTACAAAATTTGTGTCCGTGATACTAGATCTAGTTTGCTGCTTGTCCGATTTTCTTTTCTTCGGTGGCGGTGCAGGTGCATTGTCTTCGAAAAGATCTGACTCGCCTGTCTCCTTCGATAATTCCCAGACTGTGAAACATAGAAGTCAGAAGTGCCAATTTGCTGATTGTCGTTCCCTGACATTTAGAACGACTGATTACTGTTGGAAGCATCAGGACGGAAAGCCCCACGAGTCTGATGGTCCTTGGAAACCGGAT
>CEWK01034380.1_pt1 | contig 23266 bp, 27 predicted proteins | sample 531431 | NCBI WGS metagenome assembly CEWK01 (sample SAMEA2623059, study PRJEB7988) | marine metagenome | isolation source: saline water (ENVO:00002010), including
CTGTTACGGGAGATCTCCTTATGGAGATCAGCATTTTTTTTGTATCAAAATCTGTTGCCTTGGCCCGTAAAAATGCGACAGTTGTTTCTGGAGCACGTGCTAGTGACCCCAGTACTTCGGCCAACGAGTAACTAGATTCCTTATCCGGCTCTGTCATGATACTGTACCTCTGCGAGTACCGAAGGGACTTCAACCCCACGCTGTTTAGTTAATCGCAAATGCAATATTATCAGTTCAGAATAATTCGGCAACAGTGAATAATGAGTGTTCTCAGGCGCGTAACAGAGTTGCCATATGGGAGACCCAAAAATCACCGATAAAAGGTGGACTATAGATTTAGAAAAAAGGATTCAAGAGTCACATTATGATTCCAAACCATATAGATACTCTTTCGATCCTAATAGTGAGAAGGAGCTCTTCGTGATTGATACCCCACCTCCCTATCCAAGTGGTACGTGGCATATTGGGGCTGTAGCTCAGTATAGCATGATAGATGTGATTGCTAGAAGCCAGAGATTAATCGGCAAGGAGGTACTATTTCCATGGGGAGTTGATAGGAATGGAATAAATATTGAGTTTACAGTGGAGAAGAAAACTGGCAATAAAATGCGGACCTATGAGAGAGGGGAGTTCATTGATCTATGCAAGGAAACAATAGAAGTCTACACTCAAGAGATGAGGCACACTGCAAAAAGAGTGGGGCTATCTTGTGACTATGCCAATGAGTATCTAACCGATGATCCAAAATATAGATCTGTAACACAATCTATCTTTGTTGATTTATTTAAGAGGGGAGATATTATTGAAGACTTAAGACCTAACATTTACGATCCTGTTGAAGGAACCACAATCGCGGATGCTGAGGTTCAGAGAGTTACGAGAGAGACACTTCTATGCGACGTAATATGGAAAACCGAAGATGGCGAAGAACTTGTAATATCCACTACCAGGCCTGAGTTAATTTGTGCCTGTGGAGTAGTAATGGTTCATCCTGATGATGAGAGGTATCAGCATTTTGTTGGTAAGAAGGTGAAATTACCCATTGATGTAAACGGTAGAGCGAATACTGTTGAGATCATGACCCACCCTTCCGTAAAATCAGACTTCGGCAGTGGAGTGCTAATGGTCTGCTCTTTCGGGGATCAGAATGATGTTTCAATATTTAGAGAGCTATCTCTTAAGCCATTTGTAGCCATTGATCTTGATGGTAAGTTAACAAAAATTTCAGGACCTTTATGCGGTCTAAAGGTCTTTGATGCTAGGAATAAGGCAATAGAGATTCTCGAGAAATCTGGTAAGATGCAGTCCTCAAATAGAAGAATGCAGGAAATACCCGTTAGCGAGAGAGGTGGAAATCCTGTGGAAATTATTCTACTGAAAGAATGGTATGTCCGACAAACACACGTAACTGAAAGGTTATCGGAAATTACTGACCAGTGTAACTTCGTCCCTGAGAGAAATAAGCAATTTCTTTTTGACTGGATGGAAAATATTTCCATTGATTGGCCCATAAGCAGAAGGAGATGGTATCATACAGAGGTTCCAATATGGTACTCGGAAGATGCCTCCAAGGTTGTTGTTCCTCCTAACGGAATTTACGTTCAACCATGGAGGGACACTCCTCCGAAAGGTTCGGAGGTCCTAGACAGAGTAACCAGGGAATTCATAGGCCAATATGATGAAATTGCAGAATCTCTGGGAGCTCTTTCGGGCGAGACAAAGGTATTCGATACCTGGATGGACTCCTCAAACTCTAATCTGTATGTCAGTGGTTACATCAGTAACCCGGACATGTTTGAAAGGGCATTTCCAACGGCATTGAGGCCACAAGGTAAGGAAATTGTTAGAACATGGCTATATTATACCATGCTCAAGAGTGCATTATTGTTCGATAAGCCTGCCTTTGGGAGTATCTGGATAGATGGACTAGGAATGGATCCATGGGGAAGAAAGATGTCAAAGTCCCTTGGAAATGGGATTGACGCTGATTCGGTTTTGGAATGTGGAGCAGGCGGTCGTACTGGATCGTGGAAGATCAAGGGCCCAGAAGGCAAACAGGTTTCGCTCAAGGCCAACAAAATTGGCAGTGAGTGCTTCAGGCTCTGGAAGGCATGTGACGCCCAGGTTGGCGATGATTTCCATATCAATCCAGAAGAGATAGAATCCAAGTATTTCGGAGTATTAACAAAAATGTTCAATATAGCAAGATTAGCTAGTCATTTTGAAGTTCCAAATTCTCTTGACTCATCCCCCGAAAATCTGGCCTTTGAGGATTTATGGATATTATCAGAATTTGATGAAATGATGCAGAGTGTCAAACTTTCATGGGAAAGGTTGGATATCTACAGTGCTACACAATCGATAAAATCATTCTCAACAGGCATATTCCCTGGTCATTGGCTGGAGATGTCCAAGTCTAGATTGTATGATGGAGATATTTCCGCAACCTGGACGTTGCACAGAATTGTAAGGGATATATTGACAGTCTTTTCTCCAGTGTGTCCCTTTTTTACTGACTACCTATCCACGACTCTCTATGAACAGAGCGCTGTAGATATCAGGGAGTTCCCTAGTTCAGTTTTAATAGAGAACGTCGATATTACACGTTATCTTTCAATCACAGATGACTTGGTTGATTTCAACTCTAGAATTTGGAAGATGAAGAAAGATCAAGGACTCTCATTAAAATCTGAAATTTCTGACATAGAGATTCCTGCAACTTTAGTGGATTTACAATCATCCCTCGCTGTAATGCATAGTATTGCTAAGTGATTGTAAAATTACTTATTCAAGCAAGATCCAGGAATCTCGCCTTTACTATGAGCTCGAATAATAGAAACTATCTCATGCCCTATTCGCCTTTGTGCCTCTTTGGTAGAAGCCCCAATATGGGGAGTTGCTTGGAAATTTTCTAATTGCAGTAAATTGGATTTAATTGCAGGCTCTACCTCAAAAACATCCAATGAGGCCGTAGCGAGTGCCCCATCAGTCAATGCAAGGTATAGGCCCACCTCATCGATGATTCCACCACGTGCGCAATTCACTATGTGATTTCCACAAAGATTGCCATCATCGCCCTTTTGAGGCATCAAAGATATCATATCATAATCTACCAGATGTCTTGTTTCTTCGGACAGGAAGCAATGAATAGATACATGTGTACATGTGGAAAACAACGATTCTACAGAATCATGATACACGCAATCTTTTTCATTTGAATCTACATATGGGTCATAGACATGTATTTTCATCCCAATGGATCTTGCTATTTCTGCCACTCCTTTGGCTATTCTTCCATACCCTAAGAGTCCGAGATTCTTACCACGTAATTCCGAACCGCGTAACTGTTTCTTAGCCCAGACGCCATCTCTCATTTTCTTATTCCCTGTACAAATCTTCCTGCAACTAGAGATAAGATGCCCTATTGTCAGTTCAACAACCGCATTAGTAGATGCGCTTGGGGTATTACACACTAGGACCGAGTTTTCTGAGGCCGATGATAAATCGATGTTATCAACACCGACACCAGCTCTGATTATCATGGAGAGCTTGCTACCGTTTGCCGTATTGGCCTTTATGACATCAGCAGTCAATTTTGTCGCACTTCTAATGATAACGACATCATATTCACTAATACAGCCATCGATTAAGTCATCATTGCTGTAGTGTTTCTCTGAAACTGAGTGCCCAGATTCTTGTAGATCCTTCTTCGCATCGACATCTATGCCATCCGTTACAGCTATCCTCATAGATACCCGAGTGCGATGGTTACGATGAAGTTTACCAGAAGTAGTATTGATATCTTACCGCCCCCTCGGTGATATGATAACATGACATTTCAGCTACCCGAACTATCCTACGACTATGATGCACTAGAGCCACACATTGATTCTCTTACTATGGAAATTCACCATAGCAAACATCATGCGGGGTATACTGCAAAGCTTAATGCAGCGGTTAAAGACACTGAAATGGAGGGTTTGTCCATTGAGGAACTACTCTCTAACCATAGTGATAACCCATCTGTCAGGAATAACGGAGGAGGGTTCTGGAATCACAGGCTTTTCTGGACAGTTATGTGCCCTGATGGAGGAGGCAAACCAGAAGGAGATCTCGCTAAGGCTATTGATGATGAGTTCGGCTCCTTTGAGGCATTCCAAGAATCATTCGCTAATTCTGCAATGACTAGATTCGGTAGTGGTTGGGCATGGCTTTGTGTGGAGGATGATGGAAAGCTGTGCATTTGTTCCACTCCAAATCAAGATAACCCACTGATGGAAGGTGGTTGTGGTGGACAACCAATATTGGGCCTCGATGTATGGGAACATGCCTACTACAAGAAGTTCGGTCCAGGAAGGGGTGACTACATCAAAGCCTGGTGGAATGTTGTTGATTGGCCAGCTGTAGCCGATATGTATAATTCCGCTATATGATAATAGCATCATTAACTACGTTTTATATCTATCAGAACCGGTTTCTTCTAAGGTAGGTATTCTTGCCAAGTGCCGTGGCAGAACCGGTTGAGGGACTAGCAACAGGTCTCCTAATACTACTTCTGCCCGTCCTCCTCACTCTTCCTCTTAGATTCGGATGGAAGTGGTGGGTTGGTATGGAGCCCGAGCACGAACATTACAGAGAGAAGGTTCGTAGGGTACTTGATTCGGGAATACCAATAAAGAGATACAGAACTGAATTGGATTCAGAAGCAAGGAGACTCCTCATCAACAAAGAAAGGCAATCTAGGATTGAGTCTGACTTGCTAAGGCCGTTAGGGCCACAGCACTTTCTTCTTTTGCCAGCTCTTATTTTCTCCCCTCTACTCGGAATATTCGCCTTTTTCGTCACTATTATTCTCTTACCAATGTTCAGACCCATAGAATGGGTACTGATAGACAAGGGTCTTCTTTCTTACGTCGCAAACATCATCAGGAGAGTGACCAGATGGGAAATTATTGGGATACCCCGTCTTGATGATGGTACAGGAACTCTAGATAGGGTACTAGACTCTACACATAGAATGCCAATTACAGTATTCCTGGGGATATTCGCATTCCTAATCGTACTATATCTTCCACTAGAGCCGAGGCAAGTTATGGTTTTTAGTGCCGCATTCTATATCTTTTTAGTTTCAGTAATTTCTGTCATTAGGGCCGCAACAATGACATCTCTAGTTTTCGCCGATCCAACAAAAAGAAGGCTGATACCAATGCACTCCCTTGTTGATGACGCTTTGGGACCTTCCGTCGGCATTGGGTTAATTTTCCTACTTTCTAGACAACTAATTTACGGAAGCCAGTTGAGATCTGGGGACTTACTTGGAGACCCAGTTGTATTTTCTATCTCCGTATTACTAGTTCTTTATACTGCTACAATAATCGGAGTAGCAGTTGAATTCGCATTCTTCGATTCTCGAAGTGATAGGATAAAGTCACTTTTCCAGATGCAGATTGTCGAGAGACATGATCCTATGGTATATCTATTCACCAGACATCTAGGTACACTCAGGATCTCACCTCTCATGACAATGCGCGATTGGATAGATAATAACGAGGAGATTACACTAGTGGATTCTGATTTCTTCGATAACTAGAATCAAAGTAAAATTAGTTTGGATTCGCCATTATAGTTTACTAGTTTTGCATCAGGAGAAACTTCTACTGAACATACCCCCATCGACAAATGTGAACCGTCCCTAACCGCTGATGAGGTAATTTTGATACTACCGCCGTCAGATAAAGAATGCTTGCCGATCTCCATGAAATCACTCGTTGTCATAATGACCAACCTTTTCTTCGGCTTACTTCTGCTATCCAGCCTAGCGTGTATTTCCTGCCCTGGATAACACCCCTTGTCAAGGGATATGAGTTTTAACATTCCTATGTCATGTGGCAGATACTCACCATTGACTTCATTAGGTCCGGGATATCCAACAGTCATTCTAGCGAAATCCCAGTCTTCTGTTTTAGAAATTTTGTGATTGCACATTTCTATTCTGCCGTAGAAATCAGAGTTGTCTCTTCTTACAATTATGTCAACTATCTCATGTTCATTGTGCGTACTCATTGAGAATAATACATTCTCAAACTCGGAAAATGTATTTTCAGACAATTTTGATAATTCAGGGTAAATATTTTCTACCAATGATCGCGAGTCTTGGCCTATAATTCTGAGATGTTCTAATGCCCCATTACCATCTAATAATGAGAGTTTTTTATCCCATGGTATGCCCCTTGTAAGCAATTCTCTAGTACTGGCTGTATTAGATCCCATTCCTATAATTAATATGCTCTGACCCATATTATAGCAATTCACAACATCTGCAACTTTACCGTTGGAATCACAGATTAACCCATCCATTCTCATTCCTTCACGTAATGATACTAAATTGGTTGATAGGATATTGTTCAAATGGTCTACACCTTCTGGACCTTCCATAACCGATATACTAGATTTCATTAGATATATCTGAGCGGATTTTTCTGAGAGGTTACCCATTGTATCAACTGAAGGATTGGCCACAACCACAGGACTTACTAGCATTTGGGTTCTCTATTTGGAATCCTCCTCCCATCAGTGAGTCCTTGTAATCGACACGGATTCCATTTAACATTGTACTATCTTTGTTATGAATGAATATCCTGATTCGATCGAATTGAATTTTTTGAAAGCCGGAATTATCCGGTTCCTCTACGATTGCCATATCGTACATATATCCAGAGCATCCACCAGATTGAGCACTGATCAGGAGTACGTGAGTATCCTCCTCACCAGACATTGATGCAGACAGTGCGGCCTTAGCGGTTTCAGTAAGCTCAATATCGACGTCTACTACATCAATTTTGGAAACAACTGGTAGCGAGAAGCCCTCACCTCCTAGGATGCTCATGGATAGCGCTAACACTCGCTGTATTTGAACAGTTGCGACAATCATCGTCATCTATGAATAGTTGAATGGGGGACGATGAGCATGGTATGACATTGATTGGATTTGTGAAAAATGATGTTGCTCCAGTGTATAGTTATCCTAGTAGAGTCCTCATCGACTAGACCTTTTAGCTTGTTCTTTGGCTAATATCTTACACCTACTGAGCTGTTTCTTACACAACGCTCTATCTTTTTCATCTAGTCCTCTATCTATGGCTTGTATAAAACACTTAACAGCATCCTGGAAGAGCTCTAGTGAAGCGTATGATGAACCCATGTTGTAGAGAAGTTTGCCACTAACTCCCTCGGGATCCATTGATATTGCCGTATGATAGGACCTAATGCTGTCTCCGTATTTACCCATTTGATACAGAGCATGCCCTCTGCCAGCTTGTGCTTTGACACGTAGCTCTAGCTCATCCTTCGGTGCCCCGCCTATTGCCTTTTCAAAGGAGCTTAGAGCCTCGGATCCCCTTTCTTCAGCTAAAAGATTGATGCCTTTATTGTACCACTCTATAGATATATTTGCATTAATCTCTGGGGAATTGTCTGTATTTTCTATTATCTCCTGAGCTTCCTTTCCAGCCGCTACTAAATCTAGCTCTTTTTCGGGCTCAGAAATTGTGTCGTCTATTTCTTCCATCTTAAGTGAGTTGGCTTTCTGTCTACACTGTAGTGCTCTATCGATGTGACCGGCGGCCGACAGAGAATCTGCCATGCCATTCCATATCTCTGGAGAGTCTCTGTTTGATTCGAGAAGGCGTTTCCAGGCCTTCACGGAGTTAACATAATCTCCATTTTCTGTTAAAGATCTTGCAATTGAAATTTTATCGTTTATAGATTCTGAAAGTAATTCTTCACCGACTTCGAATTCATCAGGTCTCGATATAGTTTCCTTAGCATTGTTGATACGTATCAATAGCTCTTCATCCGAGGAAATTCCATATGCCCTTTCCCAAAATGATAATGCTTCCTCCGTCTCATTTTGGTCTATCTTCATTTCCCCCATGGAAATAAGGCTATTTATATGGTTAGGATCCGAAATTAATGCATTAGAAATAGATTGTAATGATTGGTCTATTTTACCTAGATTCTTGAGAATCTGTGAATGATTAAAGTGGGTTTTCGCCCGATCGTCTCCTATCGCAATGGCATACTCTATGGCCTCTAGAGCCTCATTATTATGTCCTAACATATACAGTGTCGATGCGCATAATGACCATAATTCATGGTTCTTTGATCCATCTGTTTCCAATCTAGATCTAATGTATAAGAGAGCCTCTTTAACCCTATTTGTGGTTAACATTTCTTTGGCATTACTGATTACTTCATCAATAGTTTCTACAGGTCGAGCTTCCAACAATATGTCCTCTTCATCTTCAATTATTCGACTTTCTACTATCGGGACTTCCTCAGATTCAAATTGATTATCATGTATCATACGACTATCTAACAATGGGGCCTCCCCAAATTTTTCAACTTCAGTTAACTCGACGGTGTCACTTTCGACTATTGATTCATCCCGACTCTCAATTATAAAAGATAATTGTTGGATACTACCTAATTTACTCACAGCCATAGTCGCGAGCTCGTAAGACCTCACGGGATCTATGTTGTTCAATAAAACAGCAAGATTAGCCGCAGTAGGAGCATGCTCTGGATCTAGCATATTTGCCTTCTCGAACGCAAGCCTTGATTCTTCTGGGAATCCCCTGGCAGTCTGTACTACACCTAGTCCATACCATGCAGCCGCATTGTCGGGTTCGATCTCCGTTGCTTTAGTATATAGCTGGCTGGCCAAGAGCATGTCACCTACGTCCGCGTGAGACTTCGCATCAGTGAGCAGCTGACTAATCCTGCCCCCATCCATAGACTACCGCTACACGAGCTTAAAATAAGCATTCTCTAGTTACGTACTCTATTGAGTCATGTGGATACCTACACCTTGAAGACGGATACCTTCTTCCAGACACATGAGTAAGCCCATACGCGTCATGGGAATTTGTGGCACTTATGATTTACAATCCGCAAATGGCAGGATATTGGAAATAATACTTGACCAGTGTAGGGAGCTAGGAGCTGAAGTGACGATCTGGGATCACGGAGCTAATCCTCTGCCTCTTGTGGGGGCCCAAGGCTCATGGGAGGATGAAAATGTTAGCCAATTTCAGACAATGGCTACTGATTCGGACGCGTATATCCTCTCCAGTCCTGAATATCATGGGACGATGAGTGGCGTAATGAAAAATAGTCTAGATTGGCTTTACTCTAAACACACATCCGGAAAGGTATTCGGATTAGTTTCTACATTGGGAGGGCAATCTAGCAATAACACTCTGAATCATATGAGAATTGCAGCTAGATGGATTCATGGGTGGGTGATCCCTGAACAGGTTGCCGTGGCGAACATCAAGAAGGCATTCGATGAAAATGGAGAGATTAATGATGAGGCGGTTAGAAATAGAATTTCCGCACTGTCAAAGTCCATTGTAGAGAATTCCAAAAAGTTGAGGAGATAAATTGGAATTACTTCCACAAGGCAGCGAAATCTTACTTTTCTTAACATCATTTTTTGGAATTCTTACTTGGTACTCTAAAAACGTGATAAAATCGATGAGGCTCACTAGAGTATCAGCAATTACCGGTGTATGTTGCATGCTTAGCTTATTTACATGGGTGATAATATAATGAGTTCACACATTGATACAAACAGCATCCCTATTCGGGTACCTTGTTTGTGGGAATATGGAAATTCCTATGATACGCCAAATAGAATATTAGGGGATAACGGAATATCAGATAGACAGGTCGTTATTATTATCCAGAAGGAATTTAATCGATTCGAATGGTTACTTGCTAGATTAACGGGGGCACCTAGACTGCTCAGAAGACCATTGGACAGGTTAAATTCAGGCTTATGGGATCTTATAGACGGTGACAGGACATTGTCAGAAATTATACAGATTATGGAGGATTGCTATGAAGAAGAGATAATCCCAGCCAGACAGCGTTGTTCAGAATCAATATCTAAACTAATAGAATTAAACCTTGTCGAATTGAAGTAGCACTAATTCTCTACTGGGGGGGCTTCTAGCCTTTTTGACTCATCTTTCTTCGCTTTGTATATTGCAGAGAAATATATTATCAATGGAAGTACCAACATAAGGCTGAAGCAACCAATAAGTGTTGCTAGACTGTAAACGGACTCTTCGATAGGATCAATCTGAAACTCATTTACAGCAATTAATTCGTGATTAACCATCGATACACTCAGTTCTATTCCAACGGAATCAACAGCATTGCCCTCATCATCATATACTCCCATTCGCCAAGTGATAGTTGTTGCTTCTTGTGAAATTAAGTCGCCAGCCTTACCGTATGCCTCTTCCAGATTATCGGCTTGAAGATAGCCTAATCCTTCTATAGGTAATACGGAAGAGACTATTCCTCTCAGGGTGCTTTCTTCCTGGGTTATTACGATTTCATGATTTGTTGAATAATCACAGGTCTCAACTATATCTGAATAATCCCCATCGCCTTCGCAACTGAATGGAAATTCTTGATTATCACCTAGGAATGGTGAGTGAAACCATTGAGTACCATCGGCTTGAACTCTGAGTATAGAATCTTGGGGAGCTCCGGTAACTGTAACATTGACCCACGTCATTGGCATGTTCGTAGATAAAAACCACTCTGCAACAGAATCATCGTCTTGGTTAGGTACCATAGACTCTGAAGTATTGGTTGTTTCATACCCATAATACTCTGACTCAACTGTATTTGAGTAAACTGCATATCCCAATACAAAAATCAAGGTCAGACCTATACCTACCATAGTCCTAAGCATGTTAGGATTCTGTGACATTGTCTTCCTCATGTACGTCCGTGACCACAAAGTAATTTCAAACCTTGTAGAGCTATGTAACTCATTTTGGTACCACTTCTTTTGGAGTAACATGTCATCATGGTTAAATATGAACTGTCAGACGGGCGGCTGCTTGGTGAGCCAATGACTACGTATCACGATGTTCCAGCGGACCTTTTGATTAACGAGCTTTCAGCTCGTTTGGTTAATGTATCCTCAATAAATCCGCCAGAATGGTCTAAAATAGTCAAAACAGGTACACATAGAGAGAGGCCCCCTTCGCAAGAAAATTGGTGGCATATCAGATCCGCCGCCGTATTGAGGAAAGTTGGCAAATTAGGTCCGATTGGTGCTAACCACATGGCTCAGCACTTTGGTGGCCCTAAGGATCGAGGTGTGAAACCTAATAGGGCGGTTGCAGGGTCAAGAAATATTTCCCGAACCATTATGCAACAGTTGACAAAAGCTGGCCTAATAGAGAGCAAGATGAACCCTGCTGGGAATGTCAACCATGGGAAGGTGTTAACCCAAGAAGGCCAGGCATTATTAGATTCCGTAGCTCATGCTGTGAGAGATGATGCAATAGAAAGGCATCCAGGACTATCAAATTATTAGGTGATATGATGGCAAGAAACAAGCCGAATGCTAAGAAAAGGCGCCTGATGAAAGTCACGAAACAAAACAGGAGAGTCCCCGTGTGGGTAATGTTGAGGACTAACAGGAACACTACCACACATCCTAAGCGTCACATGTGGCGAAGAAGTAAGCTACAGAGGTGATTACATGGCTGAAATAAAGGAGATGACTATTCCATTAAGAGCGGCTTGGGGTGTTCCTAGAACTAGAAGGGCTAACAGGGCTATGGCAGAAATTAAAATTCACGTCGCTAGACACATGAAGATGAGGGAAGACGAGGATATTTGGATAGACGAGGCCGTCAACCATTACATCTGGTCAAGAGGTATGCAGAAGCCCCCCAGAAAGATAACTGTAGTATGCACCAGGGAAGAAGGGTTTCCGCTAGAAGTTAAGTTATTGGAGGAATAATATGGGTAATATCAGACCATCATTTATCAAAATAAGGGCAATCAGACTTTTGGAGCTTTATCCCGATCAATTTACCGATAGTTTCGATGACAACAAGAGACTTGTTAGCGAATATTCAGACGTGGGAAGTAAGAGAATGAGAAACTGGATTGCTGGGTACATCACAAGGTACCGTCAAAGAAGAGTAGATTAGCGTATTACTATCAATGCGATACTATTCGGGTTATCATGGGCGGAAGATTGCCGATCGATCTTCCAATAGAGAATAACAATATTGCAATCGTCCTTGTTAGACCCAAATATGATGGAAATATTGGTGCAGTAGCCAGAACTGTTCTTAATTTCGGAATTACTGATTTGAGAATAGTTGGAAGAGATAATGATTGGAGCGATGATACTAGGAACAGGGCTAAACACGCTCAAGACATATTAGACTCCTGCAGGACATTTCAAAATTTAGCGGATGCTACTCAAGACTGTTCTATAGTCGTAGGGACATCAGGGAAGAGAGAAGTAGGAGATAAAATTTCTTTCAGACATTTCATATTGCCAGAGGAGTTAACTCAGAGTTTGATCTCAGTAGAAGGCAAGACTGCCTATGTATTTGGGCCCGAGGATATTGGTCTTACAAATCAGGAGCTACATGAGTGCGATTTACTAGTAACAATACCTTCTTGGGAAGGTTATCCGATACTGAACCTTAGTCATGCAGTATCTATCATTTGTTACACCTGGTTTGCAAATATTACAAACTCTGAAATTAACAAACCTGACCAGCAAAGATTACTTAATCCTCTACTTAGAAATAGGCTCAGATCTGAAATATCTAGACTATCTAGTTCCATCCCTACCAAAGAGCATAAGAGGAGGGGAATTGAAGAGACATTGAATAGAGTCATCATGAGGGGGTTGCCTAAGGATGATGAGATTCATAGGATTATTTCCGTAATTACAGAAGCAGCAAACTCATTCGAGAGGGATAACTCTTCTTCAGATCATGACTCAGAATAATGGTACAATACGCATTTTTTCAGTACTATCCTGTTGTTCTCATACATGTGGCGCTGTTTGCACCATGTTCTCGTACTGAGACACTTTCAACCCAGCACCTGCCTTTAGTGATTTTCAGAATCAATTCTTTGGCATAATCCATGGTTAGCTTTGCAAACATTTCACAACCTGTACCTTCGACTGTTACCATATCGATAATGCCATTCTCATGCATCTCTTCAAAGAGCGAATAGTTGGGATCATCAGAAGCTACCAATGTCTTATGATCGAAATTTAATCTGAGCCAGGACTCAAGTTCTTTCAAGCCACCAAAATCAACAACCCAATTATTTTCATCTAATTCATGTGTGCCAAAAACAAACTCAAATTCTAGAGAATAACCATGCATGAATCTACAGTGACTCGCTGCTCTCCATTGTCTAAATGCCACTGATAGGCCCCTTTCATGACCATATTTCTTTGAAGATAGGAATCGGGTCATTTTTATGCCTCCGTGACAAATTCTAAGCAGACAGAATTTATGCAATACCTTTCACCGCCATATTCCTTCGGTCCGTCATCAAATACATGTCCTAGATGCGCATCACACTTTCCACATTTGACTTCTATTCTACGCATTCCATGACTCAGGTCAACTATTCTTTTGATTCCTGCTTGTTCGTGCTCTGTATGAAAAGCTGGCCAACCACACCCTGAATGATACTTCATTTCAGAAGTGAATAAGAGGTGGTTACAACAAATGCAGTAGTAATTCCCATCCCTTTCTTCGAGGTAATATTCACCTGTATACGGCCTTTCAGTATCGCCTTTCCTAGTAACTCTATAAGCAAGATCACTTAATTGATCCCTCCATTCATTATCTCGATCTACCATGTTATTCACCAACTTTATTTTTTAGTTTTAATGCGTTCTCTAGTACGGTTTCCCATGAAGAGATGTATTCGATGGGATCCACATGACCTATCTCGTGGAATGCCAATATTCGTTCAACGTCAGATCCAGACTTTCCACTAGAACGTCCCGATATATCTGGGTTGTACGAGGTTATTGTACTACGCATTATCTCATTAAAATCAAGATTTAGAATATCGCAAGAACGTAGAGCGTCTTTCAGAATAGTTGTCTTATTACCTTCTATATACGGCAACTCAAATCTGATTCTTTCTGAATTCCAATTTCCTATTTGGAATGCAGTAGAAAGAGCATTGTAAAATTCAGGCCTACAATCTGGATAGATAGCGTGATCCCCACTGTGTACGCCCAAGGCAATGGTGACATTACAATCTTCTTTCTGAGATATGCTTAATCCCATTCCATACAAAATTGATGAGAATATGGCATTCCTATTTGGCACTACAGTTTGTTTCATCTGTACTTCTTCATAATGTCCTTCGGGAACCTCGAAGTTTTCATCAGTCAAAGCAGAGTGAAACGAACCCATTGCAGATCGTAAGTCAATTATCTTGTGATTTACGATAAACTCTCTAGACTTTAACCGTTCGACATTTTCCATGGCCCTTTCTATCTCAATAGAATGTTTCTGACCATACAGATAACTAACACAGGTTACTGAGTACCCCTCTCTGAGAAGCCGAAGAAGTAATGATGTGGAATCCATGCCCCCAGATAATGCCATTATGGCTCTTGGAGGCATTAAAGAACACCCATCCATTTGTGAGTCTGTAAGGATAGTCTCCAACCGGGGGAATTCTTGACTAGCTCTTCTACAGTTTGGAACCCGATTCCATTAGATTCCACGCTTTCGTTTTCCAAATAAAGAGGTTGAATATAATGATATGTAAAGCCAGATTTTAGCTCATCGTACATGGATAGATCCTGTCCACAGTATACTATCTTCAATTCATCACCTGTAACCTGCTTTATTTTTACATCTGGGTAAATCTGATCTTTAGGACTAACACATATCCAATCTATGATTGGATCTATCTCTACAGTCCCGTTTGTCTCTATGGATAATGAAATTCCAAATTCTTTGAGTCTTCTACCAATGGTCTTTAGATCTTGTAAGGCTGGTTCTCCACCCGTGAATATTACCCTCTTGCATCCAAATGAAAGTACCTTTTCTGTAATTTCATCTAACGATAATTCCTCATATTTCAAGAAATCAGTATCGCACCACTCGCATCTTAGGTTACAGTTTCCAAATCTTATGAATACATGTGGTACACCCGAATGAAATCCCTCACCTTGAACCGAATGAAAGATTTCTACTACTGGATATTTTATCATTATATCATCCAACTAGTTATTGATTAATTGAAACAGCTCATTTCTAGCCTCTGCATTGTCGAAAAATACCCCTTTCATGGAACTGGTGGTCATGAAGGCGTTCTGCTTAGAGACTCCCCTGCATGTCATACAACCGTGCTTTGCCTCTACAATTACAGCGCAACCAAGAGGTTTTAGATGTTCCATAATATCGTCAGCTATGGATTTAGTAATCCTTTCCTGGTTCTGTAATCTTTTACTGTGGCAATCTAGTAACCTAGCTAATTTACTGATCCCGACGATTCTATCGACTGGGATATATGCGATATGGGCCTTGCCACTGAACGGTTGGAGATGATGTTCGCATGTACTGTGAAACTCAATATTTTTCAGAAGAACTATGCCATCATAGTCTTCTCCATTGAATGTGGAGTCTAGGATTTCACTTGGTTTTAATGAGTATCCTGAATATATTTCTTCGTATGAATTAATGACTCTTTGCGGTGTATCAATTAGCCCCTCTCTAAGATCACCATTAACTGACTCAACATATCTAACCAATTTTTCAACAGCTTCTACTGCTTCATCCCTGGTTGTCATTGTTAAATCTCCCGTGTCTTTCGTCTATTGTGTCGAGTTGATCTAGCAACTTTCTACATGCTGTTCTAATGGCATCTGCCACACTAACGAATTTCTTATCATCACCAACATGCCTCTTGAGGTCCAGTAATATCTGGTTTGGCATGTCAAGACTAACCTTAGGCATGTAAAGTCCCAGTGGCTAGTTTTAATAAATATTCCTTGAGTAATACCCTGCTATTATAATTATTAGTTAAAATAGTAGTTATCGCTTCGCAAATCGGGGAAGTCAGTGGAACCTACGAAGTCGAAGAACACTTTTGTTTTGGGACTAGGGTTTCAAAAATGTGGAACGAGTTGGTTATACCGTTACTTACAGCAATCTGAAAAGTTTGATGGAGGTGAACTAAAAGAATACCATATTTGGGATGCGATAGATATACCAATTATGAGTTATAACATAGTAAAAAGGCCCGGATTAATTCGTAATATGTTAGATAAGAGCAATTACCTGAGATATCGTATGCAGACAAATAATGAATCATATTTTGATTATTTTGAATCTATTTTTTCTGATACAGTAACCATTACTGCAGATATTACTCCATCGTATAGCGGTCTACAAAAATCAAGGCTAAGTAGTATTTACTCGGGGTTCAAACAAAGGGATATTGAATGCAAGGCAGTAATGTTATTGAGGGATCCTGTCGATAGAATAAAGAGCGCTGTAAGGTACAATCTGGATAGGAAAAACTATGACGAAGGCATAGAAAATGGAGAGACTGATTTTTTACAAGCCTTAGAACAGTATTACAAGAGTGAGCATTGTACAATCAGAACGAGGTACGATAAGACGATTGAGTCAGTCAGAGGGGTGTTCGATCGAGAGGATATCTACATCGGTATTTACGAAGAAATGTTCGATTCGGATAAGATTGATAATGTATCTAATTTTGTTGGTATAAAGGCAAAGTATGATTTTGCGGCCGTTAAGGTGAATAAGACAAAATCTCCTACCACAGTTAATCATGAGATAGAGGAAAAGGTAAAGAATTTCTATTCCGAAGTGTATGAATATTGTAATGAAGAGTTCCCATCCACTAGGAATCTCTGGAGATAGGCTATCTCATACTCTCGATTTTCTCATCCAAGTTTGGAAATCTTTGACAGATTAGTAGTGCTCGATCTTTCAAAGAAGTAATTTGGATCTCTAATTCTTCAGCTTCAACACCGTTAGAAATCATAGCAGATAGAAGATTCAAGCCACCTTGTATTAAGCCGGCTTCTAAAAACTCATCATTGGAAATCTTTTCTGAATCCCTGAGAAGGCTGAGTGTTGAAGATAGAAATTCAACCTCTTGAGTAATCTCACTAGAGATACGTGTCTCTTGACCAGTAACGCTGTGTATTGAAGTAATCATGGAGGTCCGAACATAGTTGGCTTTTTGATGATTTTCAAACGTACTCGACTAGCTCTATCAGTACCCCGCCTGAAGATGACGGATGGACAAACGCTATTTTATTTCCTCCATGGCCTATTTGAGGCACAGTATTGATCATCTTGATGCCCATTTCTAGGAGTTTGGATATGGTTTCTGAGACGTCATCGACAGATATTGCTAACTGTTGAATTCCTACTCCCTTCTTCTGAATAAATTTACCAACAGGTGTACTGGATGATGTTGGCTCTAGCAATTCGATCCGGGTATCAGATTCGTTAACTAAATACCTAACTTTCACGCCTTGATCTTCTACTAGCCCACCTCCAGAAGGGGTGAATCCTAAAGCTTCCCAGAACGGAATAGAGTCAGGGATTGAATTAGTAGCTATACCAATATGGTCTATTTTAGTCATCTAAACACCGCTTGGAGACACCCATGTACCGAATGAGTCACTAAGTACTTCATTTATCTCACCCACAGTACAATTAGATTTGACTGCATCTATGATGAAGTCCATTAGATTGTCATCTGTTTGGCAAGCTTTTCTGAGTTTATCCAGTGATCTCTTTGCATATTCATTATTCCTCTCGGATCTAAATTTTTTCAGTGATAATACCTGGTCCTCAGCAAGCTTCGGGTCCAGTATCTGGCCTTCAATAGATTCCTCTTGTTGCTGATTGACGTTAACTCCAATGACCTTAGTTGAGCCTTCCTCAAGAGAATTGAGATGTTTCCATGCACTCTCATGAATCATCCTCTGTTGTATACCCGATCTAACTCCCGATAATGCTCCTCCATGTGACTCTATCTTTTCTATTAATTCGAAGGATTTTTTGACAATATCTGACGTCATTTCTTCGATTACATACGAGCCGGCAAGGGGGTCAATGTGTTTTGCAACTCCTGTTTCAGAGGCCAATATTTGCTGCGTTCTCAGAGCGATCGTAACAGCCTCGCGTGTTGGTAGCCCTATGGCCTCATCATAGCTGTTAGTGTGGAGTGATTGAGTGCCCCCTAAAACTGCTGAAAGTGCTTGATAGGATACTCTTACTATGTTGTTGAAGGGTTGCTGGGCAGTTAGGGTAGCTCCTGCAGTTTGTGTGTGGAATCTGAGCATGGCTGATTTTGGATTTTTAGGATTGAATCTATTGGTTACCAATTCATACCAAATTTCCCTAGCAGCACGGAATTTTGAGATTTCTTCTAAAATATTATTTTGGCAAGCAAAAAAGAATGAAATTCTAGGTGCAAAGTCATCTACCGACATTCCACTATCAATGGCATTTTTAACATATTCAATACCATTCAGAATAGTTAGGGCTACTTCTTCAACAGCAGTACAACCAGCCTCCCTCATATGGTATCCACTTACTGAGATAGTATTCCAGGACGGGGCATTTCTGGAGCACCATTTCATCAGATCAGATGTCAATCTCATAGATGCCTCAGGAGGATAAATGTAAAGCCCCCGCGCAATATATTCTTTGAGAATATCATTCTGAACTGTTCCTCTGAGATATTTTCTGTCTACTCCCTGCTCATCGGCAACTGCAACATACAATGCAAGCAAGGTTGTGGCTGGGGCATTGATTGTCATTGATGTTGAAACGGTGGAAAGATCTATTCCGTCAAATAATAATCTCATGTCTGAAATAGAGTCTATTGGTACGCCTACTTTCCCAACTTCTCCTAATGACTTATTATTATCCGAGTCAAGACCTAGTTGGGTGGGTAAATCAAATGCAACAGAAAGGCCGGTCTGACCCTGTTCTAGTAATAATCTGAATCTTTCATTAGTCTGTTTAGCAGTAGAAAACCCTGCATATTGCCTCATTGTCCAAAGCCTAGTCCTATACATGTCGGGATATATGCCACTAGTGTACGGTGGTTTTCCAGCCTTCACAATTTCATCCATTAGCACTACCTCGGATACACCCGAGTATAATCCAACAGGGAGGAGGAAATGAATTATACGTATTCAGCGTCTAACCGTATATCCATCTACGACCTTATTGAGAGTCTCTAGCTGATGTTCATCAATGACGCCCTCAGAGTGCTTTGTAAACAAGAAGTCTTTAGCATCAGATACTGTTTGCCTTTCACCCTTAGCCCAGATGGTACCCAGTAGGCTAGATCGGTGTTCTTCATCAACATTTAACTCGACTAATAGTCTCCTAACTTCGTATTTGTATTCCATATGTCGACTTCTATCAAGTCTCCTTTTTCTTTCTGCGGGCTGGAAAGAATTCTTAGCCTTCCTAACTCTTTTCTTGGGTGGGGCAGGTACTATTTGCTTTTCCGCAGAATCGGGAGTTACGGCCTTCTTTACTAAGGATTCCATAGCCCTCGCTCTACTTTTGTCAATTATGTCTTGAGCTTTTTTACTTGTGACATTTTCTTTAATCTCAGGTTCTGATGATTCTATTTTATTCCTCAGGCCTATGGTTTTCCTAGAGTCGCCCAAAATATTATTCTGAATGATTTCTGTAGTATTTGCTGATTCGTTACTCCTGATATTACCAGTGTCTTCGGCCTTATCAGGAACATTAACGGATGTGTCTCTTGAAGCTTTTTTAGGGATTGAAGGCTTAGAAGGAGGCACCGCTGGGGGTTTTTTACTCTCTCTTGGAGGCGGATTTTTAGTAACTTTGCTTGGGGTAGAAGAGGATCCACTAAACACATCGCGAGGCTTAGCTCTCGGTTTCCTTCTCCTCTGCACTACACTATCTCCAGTACTCCGCATTGAAGGCCTCTCATAAGACTTGGTGCTATCAAGTCCATGTTATAGTAGAAGAGTCAGTTCTCATGGATGGGTCAATAGCGCTTTCATCCAATTCTGTAATCCTCCCAGATTGTATCTCTTTCCTCCCTAATTCAGCAATCATGGTTCCATTGTCTATGCAGTACTGCTTTTCTGGCCAGAAAGATCGTCCTCCTCTTTCTTCGCACATTATAGCACTCATCTGACGCAGCCTCTCATTACAAGCAACACCACCCCCTAGGAGTAATTCGGATTTTCCAGTATGGGCCATAGCCCTCTCAGCAACCTCAATACAACTAGAGAAAGCATGCTCCTGAAGGGAGTAACAAACTTGCTCCAATGGTAATTTCTTAGAATGAGATAATGCGGATGTCAATAGTCCTGAAAAGGCTAGGTCTGTACCATGCACTCCATATGGAAGTGTCAGTAGTTCTGGCTCATCGACATATATTTTTTCAGCCCATTTTTGAGACAGTCTTTCAATAGCTGGACCCCCAGGAAAAGGAATACCATGGTTGCGAGCGAATTTATCCAGCATGTTACCAATGCCAATATCCAAAGTCTCACCGATTACCCTGTATTTACTTCCGGATCTGGCTATAACTTGTGTATTTCCCCCACTTGCATACAATAAAACTGGATCATCGCAACCAGTTTGATTCCTTCCTACCTCAATGTGTGCGACACAATGGTTAACGCCAATTAGGGGAGCTTTCCAGAAAGACGAGAGTGAACGGGCAACCGAGGCTCCGATACGTAAGCATGGTCCAAGGCCCGGGCCCTGGCTAAATGAGACTGCAATAATATCTTCTTGACTGAAATCTTCCCTATTCATAAGAGAAGAGACAAGGTTCGGTGCAACTAGAGAATGATGATCGGCAGCCTCGCGGGGATGTATCCCACCTTCCTCTGGCTTGAATAAAGCTGATTCGGACGAGAATAGCTTTCCTGATTCATCTACAAAGCCAATAGATAGTGTATGAGCAGTACTTTCGATGCCCACAATTAGTCCTGTCACGTATTTCCGAGAAGGGTAGTGCTTTCAAGCATCACTACTGTCGAGAGCCGTGCGAACACTGGTGGTTAACTCTGGGGAAATAGCCCACATGTCCCATGGCGACTCCACAAAACCGCTCATAGGTCACGAAATGGGTGATAAAGATCTGAATATCTACTCAGAAGGATTGGGGATTTTAGTTGACGATGGGATCATACTTAGTATAAGAGACTCAGAAGATTTAATCTCTGAATATGCTCCATCGTGGGATAGAAATTCAGAAATGATAGGGGATATGAACATCATAGATGCAAAAGGAGGAGCAATAGTGCCTGGTTTTGTAGATTCACATACTCATTTGATATGGGACGGAGATAGAAGTAACGAGATGGCACTTAGGCAAAGGGGCTTGAGTTACTCAGACATCTCAAAAATAGGCGGGGGAATATCGAAGACGGTTGAAGCCACCAGAAGTCGTTCCATTCAGGAGTTGGTTGACCTTGGAGTTCAGAGAGCTTCCAATGCATTAAGAATGGGTACAACAACTATGGAAGCGAAAAGTGGGTACGGCCTTAGTACCGAGTCTGAACTCAAATTGCTAGAAGCTACAGAAAGAGTTAATCGAATTTCAGAATGTGATATTCAAGCAACTTGGTTAGGTGCACACGATGTTCCTAGGCAGAACAATAAGGAAGATTATATTGAAGAGTTAATCAATAAGCAACTGCCAATGGTTGTAAAACAAGGTATTGCTCTGTGGGCAGATGTATTTTGTGAACCTGGTTGGTTCACGGTGGATGATACAATCGACATTATTACAGCTTCAAAGAATATGGGATTGGGATCAAGGATACATGCAGACGAATTTGTAGATTCAGGTGGTTTGGTCATCGCAGCAGAATTAGGGTCAGTTAGTGCTGATCACGTAGCAAAGTCGGATGATGATTCTCGAGCAAAGGCTCATGATAGTGGAGTAATGCAAACTTTTCTCCCTGGTACACAATATGTATTGGGTATGAATAAATTTCCTCCGATAAAAAAATGCGTAGAAAATTCATGGGCCTTTTCTATTGCTTCAGATTTTAATCCTAATTGCAATACAATTTCTATGCCATTCGTCGGGTCTCTTGCCACACACAGGTGTGGCATCGATCCAATCACGGCTTTAGCTGCCAGTACTAGGAACCCATCGACCACATTGAGGAATAATGAAAATAAAAATTATGGTGTGATTTCAGAAAATAATTCAGCGTCTTTTAACATACTTCACTCAAAGAAGGTCGAATCATGGTGTCAATCTCCTGGTATGAATCCAATATCCAAAACACTTGCTAATGGTATTATTGTAAAACATCATTAATAATTGTAAACTAGTTAATATTTATCGTTAGTATAGAAACTATTACTAAAATTTTACAATATAAGAAATTAATTTTTTCTAAATCACAAATAAAAATCGGGGAAATGAAGCTACACGCTCTACTGATAATCCAGGTTATCAGCAAAATTAATTTCAAATATTGGTGTTACTTAAGCTCAGTGTAACGTTTTTAGAAATAATTCGATAATTAGACCAAAACCCCCTTATCTGAGTCATCTTTAGTTGTGCATGTGGAAGCATGATCAGAAAGGTGAATGGTTTCTGTTTGAAGTGTAAAACATATGGTGAGATTATAGATTGCAGGTTAGATCTGATGAGGAACGGTAGAACCCGTGCCCATGGATTCTGTAGCCAAAAAGGATGTGCAGGTAAGATTTCAAAAATTGTTTCCTAGTAATGGAATCATTCATTGAGTAGAACGGGGTCCCATTATTACTGGGCTCGTGGTCTAGGGGTTATGACGTCGCCTTGACATGGCGAAGATCGCAGGTTCAATTCCTGCCGAGCCCACCAGTAACTTGGAAACTATCTATTAAATAAATCAAGAATAGGACACTCTTAGTTTACCAGCACCTTTCGATTTTACATTCTCAATGGTAATATTTGGTATCTCGGATATATTTCCTACATGTGTCCCTCCACACGGGCACAGATCAATATCCTCTATCTCCACGACTCTGAGTATACTTATGGATGAAGGTATCCTATCCATGAAATTTGTATGCCTCATTTTATCGTGACCTAGTATTTCTTCCCTCGACCAATTATGAATTAAGACATCCGCGCCCGAGTTGAGAACATCATTAACTTGTAATGAAATATCCTCTGCATTGAAAAGGTCTCTATCTGGGAACCATAAATCAATTCTTGTAGTTTGATCACTAATCTGATTACCTACTGTTTCGGCATTGTACATGTCATTGGCTATTGCTGAGAAAACATGCTGGGCTGTATGCATCATTGTATTCCTATTCCTCCAAGAAGAATCTATCTTACATTCAACCCTGTCACCAACTCTGAATAGCTCAGG
>CEWK01028011.1_pt1 | contig 23009 bp, 21 predicted proteins | sample 531431 | NCBI WGS metagenome assembly CEWK01 (sample SAMEA2623059, study PRJEB7988) | marine metagenome | isolation source: saline water (ENVO:00002010), including
CATCATTTTTAATACAATATCATCAATAGCATTTTGTATCCAGCTTTCTTCAGCATCAATAAAAACCGAGACATTATTTTTGCTTGCTTCTTCACAAATTTTATAAAATCTTTTTATAAAATTTTCTCTCTCTTCATTTTCACTTATATTTAATTTTTCTCCAGAACTTATTTTTTCTAGTAATGAAAATCTAACTAATCCAGTAGTCTTAAAAACAGCAAAAGGAATACTTTGTAATTCTTTTGCTTTTTTTATGGATAATAGGGTTTCATTTAATACTCTATTAAAATCTGCTTTTTTTTCTTTTCCTTCTGCAGAAAAGTCAAGAATAGTTCCAATATTAGATTCCCAAAGTTTATCAATTGTATTTTGACTTTTTTCTACAGATACTCCTCCGCAAAAGTGGCTATAAATTGTTTTTTTAACAAAAAATTCAATAGGAAGCTTTAGTGATATTGCTAATTTAACTACACTTATAAGTATTTTAGAAATATAAGGTAAGCTGATAACTTTAAAAAGAAAATAAGCTCTATTTAAATCATAATTAGATTTGTCTTTAAATGCAACTTCAAAATTATTAAATATACTCATTGTAAGTAGACCTATATTATTTTCCTACTAATCATTAAGCCATCTCTTACAGGAAGAAGAACTGTTTCAAGTCGCTTATCATTATATACTTTTTTGTTGTAGGTGTCTAAAGACTTTGTTTCTAAATCCATATCATTTTGGATAACTTTTCCGCTCCATAATACATTATCTGCTATTATATAACTGTTTTTAACCATTTTATCAATTAATAAATCAAAGTATTTACAGTAATTCTGTTTATCAGCATCAATAAAAGCTAATTGAAAGTCTGTATTTAAATTAGGAATAATATCTAAGGCATTTCCTGTATGTGTAATGATATTATTTTTATGTTTTGATTTTTTAAAATATTTTTTGGCAATATTTATATGCTCTTCATTAATGTCAATTGTATGTAGTTTACCTTCCAAATTTAAGCCCTCAGCTAAACATAATGCACTATATCCTGTATAAGTTCCAATTTCTAAAATATTTTTAGGTTTAACCATATTACTTATCATAGATAAAATTCTTCCTTGAATATGGCCTGAAAGCATCCTAGGATTTAAAACTTTTGTCCAGGTATCTCGATAAATTTCACTTAGTAATTTTGTTTCTTTTTTACTATGCTCTTCAGCATATCTAACTATATTTTTATTTACGAAATCCATTTTTTTATAAAAAAAAAGCCACAACAAGTGTGGCCTTATAGTAGTTAAGTTAAAGTTATTCAGTTTTTTTCACTACAACTGAATTATCTTTTTTGCTAGCTGAATCGTTTGTTGTTTTTTTACTACAACATGATTTTTGTGATTTACTACAGCTTGTTTTTTTGTTATTATAATTATTTTTCTTGCTATAGTTATTACCTTTAATATTATCCTTAGATGAACAACAAGATTTTGAACTCTTGTTACATGAAGACTTACTACTTTTAGATGAACAACAAGATTTTGAACTCTTGTCACATGAAGACTTGTTGTCTTTAGATGAACAAGAAGATTTCACTTCCTTTTTTATCACTTTTTTCTTTTGGCAACCACATGTATTACAAGCTAAAGCAGATGACACACCAAAAATAAAAATTAGACTAAATAAGCTGATTGATATTTTTTTCATAATTTGATTATTTTATTTAACAAATATAGTAATAAAATATAACTTAATCTAATTTAGAAATTATACTTTGTCCTCCTTTTACTTTATCACCAATTTTCACATCTATTATACTGTCTTTTGGTAAAAAAATATCTACTCTTGATCCGAACTTTATAAATCCAAGCTCCTCGCAAGCTTTTACAGTATTCTTGGATTTAGCATAGCTAATAATTCTTCTGGCAAGAGCACCAGCTATTTGTCTACATAAGATTGTTATTTTATCGTTTTTTATTACAATCGTATTTCTTTCATTCTCTGTCGATGATTTTGGATTCCATGCAAAAAAATATTTTCCTTTATGATATTTTTCATATATTATTTTTCCAGATATTGGAAAGAGATTATTATGAACGTTTAATGGAGACATGAAAATTGAAACTTGTATTCTTTTATCATTAAAAAATTCATTTTCTAATGTTTCTTCAATAACTACAATTTTCCCATCACAAGGGGAATAAATCGCATTATTATTTTTTTTAAAAATACGATTAGGAACTCTAAAGAAATAAATAGATAAAGCCAGAATAATTGACGATCCAATTGCAAAATATTGCAAAGCTTCATAAAATATTAAATAAATTAAAAAGTTAATAAGTAATAAGGTAATTACTTCATTTCTTATTGTTTTATAACCTTCTTTATGAATTTTCATAATAAATTAATTAAAATATAAAAAACAGGTATTGTTATAATAAATGCATCCATTCTATCTAGTATTCCACCATGCCCAGGAATAATTTTTCCTGAATCTTTTACTTTAGCAGCTCTCTTATAATAAGAAATTATAAAATCTCCTAATGAAGCTGTAAATGGTGTTATAATACTCACAACTATAATATAAACTTTATTTACATCAATATTTTTAGTGATAATTTGCGCAATAATTACAGTGCATACTAGTCCACCGAAAAACCCTTCCCATGATTTTTTTGGCGATATAGATGGCATAATTTTATTTTTACCGAAATTGACACCAAATACATAAGCAAAGCTATCAAATGTCCAAACAAGTAGGAACATAAATAATATAATAGATGGATCATAATTTTCATTTGTATTATCATTTAAATTAAACATTTGGATTATTACAAATGGTATTAGTACAAAAATAATAGGAAAGAATTTAGATTTATTTTTTCTCAGTTTATAAATTTCATATAGGGAAATTATTGCAATTAATCCAAAAAGTAATTTGAAAGTTAAAAATGAATATGATGTGCAAAGCCAAAGAATGATAACGTAAATTATACCAAAAAAAAATCTATTAATTTTTTCTTTCATTGTTAATTTTCAAGAAGTTTTTTTGCTTGATTAATTTCTTCTTCATGAACATATAATTCGATAGGTCCAAACATTAAATAAGATGAGTCTTGCTTATTTAAAAGAACAACATTGATGCCATTTTCTTCAAGCATCTGTTTGATTATTATGGCTTGATTGGGATTGTTACTACTATAAACTTTTATCATTTTAAAAGGTCTATTTTTTTTGATCCTTTTCTTTTTCTAAGTTATTTAATCTTTCTTCTTCATAAGATTTCCATTTTCTAGGACCAAAAATCTTTTCTAGGTCATTTTTAAAAATAACCTCTTTAGTCAATAAATAAGAACCAAGGTTTTCAACTTTTTCTTTATATTTAGTTAAAATCTGCTTAGCTCTTTTATATTGTTTGTCTAAAATAGCGCTTACTTCTTTGTCGATATTTTGTGCTCTTTCTTCAGAATAATGTTTAGTAAAACCAGATTGCTGCCCTGAAGAGTCGTAATATGAAATATTTCCAATATTTTTACTAAGTCCATAAAGACTTACCATGGCATAAGCCATCTTTGTTACTTTTTCTAAATCTGATAATGCTCCAGTAGAAATTTTACCAAAAAATATATCTTCAGCTGCTCTTCCCCCCATTGCAGTACATATTTCATCTAACATTTGCTCCGTTGTAGTTAATTGTCTTTCCTCTGGAAGATACCATGCAGCTCCTAGAGATTTTCCTCTAGGTACAATAGTTACTTTTATTAAAGGAGAGGCATGTTCTAGCATCCAGCTTACAGTAGCGTGCCCGGCTTCATGATATGCAATTGTTTTCTTTTCATTTGGAGAAATGATTTTTGATTTTTTTTCTAAACCTCCAATTATTCTGTCAACTGCATCTAAAAAATCTTCTTTATCTACAGTTTTTTTAGATTTTCTTGCAGCAATTAATGCAGCTTCATTGCATACATTAGCAATATCTGCACCGCTAAATCCTGGAGTTTGTCTAGCTAAAAAATTAACATCTAAACTCTTTTTTAATTTTAATGGTTTTAAATGCACATCAAAAATTTTCTTTCTTTCGATTAGTTCTGGTAGATCAACAAATATTTGTCTATCGAACCTTCCAGCTCTAGTTAGTGCTTTATCTAGTATGTCTGCTCTATTTGTTGCAGCCATAACTATTACACCAGAATTTGTTCCGAATCCATCCATTTCAGTTAGTAGTTGATTTAATGTGTTTTCTCTTTCATCGTTACTTCCAGTCATTGCGTTTTTGCCTCTTGCTCTTCCAATTGCGTCAATTTCATCTATAAAAATAATTGATGGTGATTTTTCTTTAGCTTGTTTAAACAAATCTCTAACTCGACTTGCACCAACTCCAACAAACATTTCTACAAAATCTGAGCCTGATAAAGAAAAAAATGGAACTTTGGCTTCACCTGCAACTGCTTTGGCTAATAATGTCTTTCCAGTTCCTGGAGGACCAACAAGCATGGCTCCTCTGGGTATTTTACCACCTAGCTTTGTGTATTTTTGAGGAGATTTTAGAAAATCTACAATTTCAGTAACTTCCTCCTTGGCTTCCTCGAGTCCAGCCACATCATCAAATGTGATTTTTATATTTTCTTTGTCAATTAATTTTCCTTTTGCTTTTCCAATACTAAATATTTGGCCACCACCACCACCAGCACCGCTCATTCTTTTCATAATAAAAAACCATATAGCAATAAAAATAACTAAAGGGATTATCCAACCAATTATGCCTCCAAGCCAATCGCTTCTATATTTTGGTTTAATAATTAGTGCATTACTATTATTTTTTAACGTATCATTTCTTATTTCATCTATTTTTGTTAATAATCTTTCACTATTTACTGGTTTATTTATGTAGTGGGGTGGCTTTCTATTATCACCACTTATCACAACTTCAACTTCAATAACATCATTAGTCGCTTTGTCCTTTACAAAAATTAATTGTTTTACTTGACTACTTTCTATTTTTTGAAGAAGTTCTTGTTCACCTATTTCTTCAGCTGGATTTATATTGCTAATAGCATTAACTATAAATACAGCTGCAATTATCCCATAAATCCAGTAGATATTGAATTTAAATCCTTTTGGTTGATTTGATCTTTTTTTATATGACATAATATTTTTTTTTAGTGAATTGTGATTTCTGCATCTCCCCAAAAATCTTCAATTTTATAAAATTCTCTAGTTTTTTTTTGAAATATGTGTATTACTACATAATAATAATCCATTAGTATCCAGTCAGCAGTTAAACTTCCTTCAACATGTATTGGTTTTTCACCAAGCTTTTTTGAAATCATTTTTTTTATCTTATCTTCAATTGATTTTACATGAGTGTTAGAAGTTCCTGTACAAACAATAAAAAAGTCACAAATTGAGGTTTCTATATTTCTAAGATCTAAAGTAACAATTTCTTTACCTTTTGCATCTTCAATTGTATTAACTATTTGTTTTGTTAGTACATTTTTCTCTTTAACTCCTTCGGGCATATATTTTTTTAAATTTGCATCTGCAAAAATACATTTTTAAAACAATAAAATCTGATAAAATATTAGTGAATTGAATAAGTTTAATATTATAAAGTTATCTACAGTAGATTCAACAAATGAATATTTATTATCTCTTAGAGAAAGTAATATATTTTCAGAAGGTTTAGTTGTAGTATCTGATTATCAAACACATGGTAAAGGTCAGTATGATAATAAATGGCTAAGCAAAAAAGGAAAAAATTTATTAGTTTCGGTTCTATTAGAACCTAAAATTAACATAAATCATCAGTTTGATATTTGTAAGTTGGCATCTCTAAGTATTGTAGATTTACTTAGTTCAATATACATAGATTCTAAAGTTAAATGGCCAAATGATATAATTGTCAATAACCAAAAAATATCTGGTATTTTAATAAATAATTTAATAAAGAAAAATACTCTTATTTATTCAGTAATTGGTTTTGGATTAAACGTAAATCAACAATTATTTGATAATTATTGTATTGATCCAACATCAATTTTTTTGCAAACAAAACATAAATTTAAAATTGACTATATTCTCGAAAAACTTTTGGTTCATTTAAATAAAAATGAAGTTCTTTTAAATAATAGAGACCAACTTGATCAAAAATATGTAAGTAAATTATATAATAAGGACATAGTTAGCGAATATCAGAGCAATGGTGTTAAATTTAAAGGAACAATAATTGGGATAGACGATTTGGGACTGTTATTGATCAGGAAAGAAGATAATCTAGTATATAAATTTAATGCAAAAGAAATCAAAACAATTATTAAATAGTTTGCATCTTAGAAGCTAAGATTACTAAAAGCTGATTAAGTGGCTTTTCAACCATCATTTTTGTGAAAGTATTCAACTTTGCGTAAATTTCAAGTTTTGCATTACATTTTTCCTGAATTGGAGTTATAAAGCATTTCATTGTGAAAGGAATAATACTTTTATTTGCTTTGAAGGATATTGATGAATATTTAATTCTTTCAATTATCTCAAGCTCTAATTTTGGATAACCAGAAATTCTAAAGGTACATGTGTTTTCAGTACACTGGAAATCTTGAACTTCTTCTGGAAGTAATGATTTCATATTTTTTAAGTTACTAATTAAATTAAAAAATTCTTGGGCCTTTTTATTTACTGTAATTTCTGGTGAGTTAAATGTTGTCATATTTTTACCAATTTTTTGGATCACTTCTCCATGATTCTAAAATATCTAAATCATTTTCATTAATAAATTTTTGTTCGATAGCTTTCTGCAATAGTATTTTATAATCACACAATGAAATGAATTCAGTATTTTTACTTTTGAAATTTTCTTTAGCTTCATCAAATCCATAGTTAAAAATAGATACTATACTTTTTACTATCATTCCCTTTCTTTTTAAAGTTTCTGCAGCTTCTAGACTACTTTTACCACTACTAATTAAATCTTCAATTAATACTACAGAGTTTCCTTCTTCATAAACTCCTTCAATTTGGTTTTGTTTGCCATGCTCCTTGGCTTTAGATCTAATGTAAATAAAAGGTTTTCCAGTCTCTTCGGCTACTAATGCTCCATGAGGAATTCCAGCAGTAGCTACTCCAGCAATAATATTTGTTCCACTGTAGTGAGTTTTAATAATTGCTGAAAGTCCTTGTTTAATATGTGTTCTTATTTCTGGGTATGATAGTGTTTTTCTATTGTCACAATAAATTGGTGAATTCCATCCTGATGCCCACTTAAATGGTTTATGTGGTTGTAAAATAATTGCGTTTATTTGCAACAATGATTCTGCAATTTTTTTAGCTATGTCTAAATCATAAATCATGTTTGCAAAAATATAAAGTTTTTATTAAATTATTATGCAAAAATACAAAGTTTATAATAAAGATGGAAAAATTTTGTTGATAGATAATTGGAAAGAGTTTTGTAATAAATTTATAATTATTGAAGCTGCAGGAGGTGTTGTCTATAATAATAAAGATCAAGTGCTTATGATCTTCAGAAATGATTTTTGGGATTTACCAAAGGGAAAGTTAGAAAAAAATGAGACTTTAGGCGAATGTGCTTTAAGAGAAGTTGAAGAAGAAACAGGTGTCAAAGAGTTAATTTTATCTTCAAAAATATCAAAAACTTATCATACATATTCATTAAATAATAGTTCTATACTTAAATGTACACATTGGTTTAAGATGTTCACTAAATACAAGGGAAAGTTAAATCCTCAAATTGAAGAAGGAATTTCTAAAGCATTGTGGGTAAATAAAAATAATATTTTAGATATAAAGAAAAAAATGTTTCCAAATATTAAAGATTTATTATGAATTCAATTGCTAATTACTTTATAAAGCTTTATTTATTTTGGTTGTTTTACTTCTTTATTAATAGAGTTTTTTTTATTTTTTGTTATGCAAATGATTTTATTAAATTTAAAGCATCTGAATATTTTTTAGTTTTAAATTATTCATTCAAATTAGATATATCTTTCATTTCCTATCTGAGCTCAATAATTTTTATAATTATATCTGTCAATTCTTTTATATTCAGGAGGAATATTAACTTACTAATTAGCAGATTTATTTATATAATAAATATTTTCTTCATAATTCTAACATCATTAATTATTGGTGGAGAGATTGCTATTTATTCTGAGTGGCATTCAAAACTCAATTACAAGGCAGTTAGTCATTTATCTAATGCTAACGAAGTTTTTGATACTGCAACTGTCAAACATTTTTTTATCATGAGTCTTTCCATACTAATTGGTTTATTTTTTGTTAAGCTTTATAAATCTAAAATTCACTATATATTTTTAAATAAAACTATAAATACTAAGTTTTTAATATTCAAAATTATAAGAATACCAATTATTTTATCTTGTTTTTTATTGTTAATTAGAGGAGGGATTCAACCAATCCCAATAAATCTTAGTGATTCTTATTTTTCAAAACACATGATAATTAATGATTTAAGTGTTAATCCAAATTGGAATTTGTTACAGAGTATGCTAAAAAATAGAAGAAATTTTAAAGGTAATCCTTATCAAAAACATTCTTCCTCAGATGTAAAAGCATTTATTAATAAATTAAGTTATGAAAGTCAATCAAACAGTAAAGTATTAAAAAATAATAAACCAAATATAGTTTTTATTTTACTTGAAAGTTGGTCAGCTGACAATATAGAAAGTTTAAATGGCTTAAATGGAATTACTCCTTATTTTAAGAGTCTTGAAGACAACGGTTTGCTTTTTGGAAATTTTTACTCAAATGGATGGACATCGGATCAAGCAATGACTTCAATATATTCATCATTTCCTGTTTTCCCGTATCTTGCAATTATTAATCAGACAGATAAATCAAGAAAGCTCCCTTCATTAAATAAATCGCTAAAAAAAGAAGATTATCACTCCTCATATTTTTTTGGTGGTCAATTATCATATGGAAATATAAAGTCTTATTTGTATACACAAGGATTTGATATTATAAAAGACGAAAAAAATTATAATAATCTACCTTCAGGAAAACTTGGCGTACATGATGAGCATATGTTTGATATTTTTCATTCAGAACTAAATAAATTACCAGAACCGTTTATGAGTACATTATTTACATTAAGTTCTCATTCGCCGTATGATTTTCCAGCAGAACATACAATATCATTTAATCACCGTCAGGATGAGTATGTAAACTCAGTTAACTATACTGACAAGTGTCTTGGTGATTTTATGATAAAGGTTAAAGATGAACCATGGTATAAAAACACATTATTTATTATTGTTGCTGATCATAGTCACAATTCTCCAATTTATAGAAGATTAGCACAAAAAGAAAGATTTAAAATACCTATGTTGTGGTATGGAGATGTGTTAAAAGATGAATATAAAGCACGAAAAATGAATAGACTTGGTTCACATATTGATATTTCTTCAACTCTTTTAGGTCAGTTAAATATAGATTACAGTGAATTTAATTTTAGTACAAATTTATTTAATAGAAGTGCTTATTTAGTACCTTATGCCTTTCCTAAAGGTTATGGAATAATTAAAGCAAGAGAATACTATGCGTTTTCTGAGAGATATCAAAAGATAATCGAAAATAATGCTAAAACAAAAAAAGATAAAAAAAAGATAAAGAAAGAGGCTGAAATGTATTTTCAGAATGCTTTTGATAACTATATTAATTACTAAAATCTTGGATAATGTTTCCAGTGATTTTTAATAATGAAACTTTATGCTCCATTAAGTTATAAATTGCTTGTTCAGCAACTATTGCTGAATTAATATATGCAATTTCTATGTCTCTTAGTGTGAAAGAGTTAATGATTCCTTGTTCATGTTTTTTGACTGCTAGATTATAATTGGTGTATGCAATTTCTGATGCTTTTTCACTTAATTTTAACGCAGTAATGGATGCATTGTATGCATCATATGCTATCGATAATTGATGTAATACTTCTTGTTTTTTTTGTGAAAATTTTAATTCATCAATTTCTTTTTTTATTTTAAGGCCTTTTAAGCTTTTATATAGTTTGCCTCCATCAAAAATTCTAAAATTTATTGCGAAATTTGCAAAGTAATTAATACTTTCTCCTGTATTGTTCATGGTATTTGATAGATTTCCAATGTCATATGTACTTTCATTATATGTGGCACCTGAATTTATAGATATCATTGGATAAAAAGAAGACATTTCTAACTTCATATTCTGTTTTGATAATTGAATATTATAGTACTGATTTAAAATGTTTGTATTATTATTTAATGTACTTTCTTTTAGGTCTTCATAACTATAAATTTGAATTTTTACATTAATCTCTTTACTCAGAGTCCATTCTTTTTCACTTTCGACACCTAATAAAAGATTGAGATTTTTTAACGAATTAATATAGTTTTGATGTTGTAAAATAATATTTATACTATCACTTAGTAAGGAACTTTCAGTTTGTAATAATTCAATTTTAGTTATAACTCCTAGTTCATATTTCTTATTTTGATAAATTAATCTTTTTTTATTTTGAGCTACAACTTTTTGTAATACGTTTAATTTCTGTTTTTGTAAAATACAGTTATTGTATTGAAGTATTATTCCTTGTATTGTGTTTTCTATGCTGAGTGAAGCACTATTATTACTTATTTTTTCTAAGTTTTCTAATCTTTCTTTATTTGCTCTTATGGCAAAGCCATTAAATAAAGTCCAATTTAAATATGTGCTTGCTGAAATAGATGACGATTTTAATTTTTCCTGAATAAAAGATGCAGGGTTGTTGGACTGATCAGACAATGCTTCTTCCATACTAGCAGAAATATCAAGCTTTGGAAGTGCTCCTGCATTTGCCCAGTTATTATTAATATTACTAATCGCTTGATTTTTTTTACTTATCTGTATGTTAAAGTTTTCTTGAAGACCTATGCTTAGAGCATTGTATAAAGTAAGTGTATCTTGTCCGTTAGCAAACAGAGGTATAAAAATTAAAATTTGTATGATTTTTTTCATTTTAAAATATCAATTTGTCTTGTTTGGTGTTTTATGACTGGTTCAACATCTATTTTATTTGGAGGATTTTTTCCTCCATTCCAAAACCACAATCTTGTGCGTCTTAAATCATTCATATACAGTATCAAGGAAGGAAAATAAAGTAGTAAAATTATTGTGCCAAATAGAACTCCAAAGGCTACAGAAATTGCCATAGGTATTAAAAACTGCGCTTGAAAACTTTTTTCAAAAATTAGAGGAGAAAGGCCTACAAATGTTGTAATCGTTGTTAATATAATTGCTCTGTATCTACTTGTACCTGCTTGAACAACAGCATCTTGAATTGTTTGTCCTGCCTTAAGATTTCTGTTAAATCTATCTAGCATCACGACAGCATCATTTACTAGAATACCGATTAAGGCAATTACACCCCAAACACTTAATGTTGAAAAGGGTCTATCCATAATTCCATGACCGAGAATTGCTGAAAATATACCAACTGGAACTACCATAAGAATTATTCTTGCTTGATAAAATGACTTAAAATTTAATGAAATTGTTAATGTTATTAAAATAATACTTATTAAAAATGCAATACCTAATCTTTTTCCACTATCAGCAGCCTCTTCTGCTTGACCCATAATTTCGTAATTAACATCAGGAAAATTATTTTTAAGAATACTTAAGTACTTTCTTTCTATTTCGCTATTTACTTCACCAGAAAATTCGGCATTATATAAACTTGCATCTACTCGAATTTCTTTTGATCCGTTAATATGGTTTACTTTAACTTTTCCACGTTTAAATTTATAATCAACTAACTCATCTAGTGAAAATGTTTCTCCAATATTAGTTTTAATTTTAATTTTCCCTAAATCTTGGACACTATTTCGATTTGTTTCAGGATATCTTAACCATACTTTTATTTCATCTCTTCCTACAATCAATCTTTGTGCTTCCTCCCCAAAAAAACCTTGTCTTATTTGTCTCATTATTGTTGCTTCGTCAAGACCCAAAGCATATGCTTTTTCTTTAAGACTCAAATGTATTTCTCTATTTCCAACACCTGCATTATCTAAAACCTCTTTTACCATATTTATAGAACTAATGTTGGTTTTAAGCCAATTAGCCGCATTTTTTAGTTGTTCATCGTTTTCTGATTGTAAGGAAATAGAAACTGCTTTTCCAAATTGCTGAAAGCCTCCGACGGATATTTTTTCCATTATTGCAATACTATCTGGGTGAATTCTTTGTTGTATTTCATTTGAAATATCGATTGTTGAAATTAGGTCATTTTCTTTAATTGAAAGTCTTATGCTTCCAACATTTGGCCCATTTAGCCCTAGATCTTCAGTAAATCCAACACTTAATGATATGTCAGTAAACAGAGTGTCATTAAATTTTTCAATTAATTCTTTATGATAATCATTAACAATTGAATCAACGTACCATAAGAATTTTTCTGTACGAAACTCTCTTTCTCCTGGTTTATATGCAAACTCTATTTTAACTTCATTAAATGGAACTGATGGAAAAAATGTCCATCTAATAACTCCAGTTACTAAAAGTGTAATTACAACTGCCATTAAAATCACAGGAGTCCAGACATGTTTTTTGTAATTTTTGACAAGTCTTTTATTAATTTTTTCGTAAATATTTCTTGATTGCTTTACAAAATTTTCAGATCTTGTTTTTATTTTATTCCAGTTAATAATTAGTATAAATATTGATAATGGATAAGCTAATTTAATTATGTCAGAAAATAGAGCTTTGTTTAATTTAATATCCGGTATAACAAGATATAAAATAAATCCGGAAACAATAGTTGCTAAAAATATTCTACTTTTTTTTGAAGCTTTTTTGTTTTCTAGATTATTTTTTGTTGATAGATGTGCAGGTAAAATTAGAAATGCTTCAATTAGTGAAAACAAAAGAGCAGCTATTACACTAAAAGCCATTTCTTGCATCATTTGCATTTCACCGCCGACAAATAAGAGTGTGGAAAAAACAAACACAGTTGTTAAAACAGAAGTAAATACAGGTGTCAGTACTTCCATAGTTCCATCAAGTGCTGCTTTCATTGGGTTTTTACCCATTTTGTAATGAGAGTATATATTTTCAGCAATCACAATGCCGTCATCTACTAGTATTCCTACAACCAATATCATACCAAATAATGAAATCATATTTATAGTCATTCCATATATAAGACCAATTGATATCATTCCTATGAAAGAAAAAGGTATACCAAAGGCTACCCATAATGACAGTCTAAATGACAAGAAAAGACCTAAAATGATAGTAACTAAAAGTAAGCCTAATATCAAATTATCGCTTAAAGTTTCAATTCTTTGATCAAGCATATCTGCAAATTGAAATAATGTGATAATTTCAAATTCAGGATTATCTTTATTAAATTGTTTAATATATTTTTGAACAGAGTTTGCAATTTTTTTAATGTCTTCTTCAGGTGTTTTTTGAATAATAAAATTAATAGCTCTTTCTCCGTTAACATATACTTTGATTGGGATATCTGAAAAGTCTAATGATACATTTGCTATATCTCTAATTTTTAATATATCTCCATTTTTTGCAGTTAAAACAACAATATCTTCAATTCCTTTAGTTGTGGTTTGTCTATTGTTAGAGCGAATAATTATTTCATCTTTTGCTGTTTTAATACTTCCACCCGAAATGTCTAAATTACTTCTTTTTATTGCATTGCTAACTAAATCAAAACTTATTTTGTGCGTAAGAAGAGCAGATTCTTTAATCTCAACAGAGATAATTACAGGTGCATAACCCACAACTTGTATTTGGCTAATATTCTTATCATTAAGCAGTTCTTTTTGAATTTTGTCAGCCTTTTCTTTTAAAAGCCATAGGTCGTTTGGTCCTTTAAGTGAATAAAATCCAGCTACATTAGCCATACCACCCATTCCTCTTGTTTTTTGCTTTTCAACCATTGGTTTTTCTGCACCTGTGGGAAAAGAATAGATTGCATCTACAGAGTTTTTTACATTTTGTAATACTTCATCAATATTAAAGTTTTCATAGATTTCAATTCTAACATAAGATAAGTTTTCGGATGATGTAGATGTGATTTCTTTAATTCCCTCAATTCCGTTTAATGCCTCTTCAACTCTGGTTGTAATTCCTTCTTCTATTTCTTCAGGAGAAGCTCCAGGATATGAAACAGATACATAAATTTTGTTTGGTGGAAGTTCAGGAAAAAAAGATTTAGGCATTAAAGATAAGCTTATTATTCCTGCTATAGCGGTGATTAAAATAATTGCATTAGCATAAATTGGGTGCTTTATAAAATATGCAATTAATTTTTTCATTCTAAGACTGCTTTAACTTCAGTTCCTTCTTTTTCTCCAATGAGGGGCTCTTTGACAATGACTGTTCCATTTTTAAGATTATCAATAATTACATGATTGTCTTGATAAAAAATAATATTTAATCTTTGAACTTTTAATTTATTTTCATTATCAATAATAAATGCTTTATTTTTATCAAAAACTGATCTTCTAGGTAATTTTACAAGTTTTTCAGAAGATTTATTTAAAATAGTTGCATCCACATACATTCCACTAAATAGTTTTTCATTATTGTTATTTATTGAGGCAAATACAGATACATTTTGAGTATTACTATTTACAAACTCACTTTTTCTGATAATCTTGCCATTAAAAGTATTACCATTATTAAATAGTAAAACTGTATCATTTAAGTTAATTAAATCAATTTCCGAAATACTTACAGATAATTCAACTTCCATTTTATCTTCTCTTATAAAATCAACTATTGGTGAGCCTGGGTTTATGAAGGCACCAATGTCAGTATATGAACGAGTAATTATTCCATTATGAGGAGCTATGACGGTAAATTTCTTCAGTTTTTCTTCATCTGATTTAATCGATAAGTATTCCGACAAAATAGAACGTGAAACAATAAAATTCTTTTCTTTAGTTGAATTTGTTTTAGGTAAAGTAGGAAGATTCTTTTCAATATTAATTTGATTGAAATAGTTCTTCCATTTTTCATATTCGTTAGGGAAGTCGAGTTCAATATCAGCTAGATTTGATGATATGAGACTCATTATTCTGCTTTTTTTTGCGTTTACAAGAAGTTGCAAATCAGTATTCTGTACTGTGAAAATAATATTTCCTTTTTTAATTTTAGTACCTTTTTTTAGAAAACTTTTATTTGTTATTTTACCCTGAACTTCAGAAGATATTGTTATAGAATTAGTAGATACAACTCTTCCGGTACTGTAAATTTTATTTGTTATTTGTTTATTTTCAACTTTTGTTGCAATAACTGATTTAACATTTTTTTTACGATTTACTGTTTTATTTGCTCTTTCATCTCTAACAGATTCTGCATTTTCTACTCCATAATTGACTCCAAAATTGTAACTTATAATTGATGTCAATACAAATAAACCAGAAATTATCAAGCATGATATCAATATTAGTGTTTTTCTAGTACTCATTTTTATGAAATTTTTTGCAAAAATACATTGATAAGATATATTAGCCAATATAATGCATAAAAAATATTTTAATTTCTTATGCAATTAGTGTTTTTTAAAGAATTAATTAAAGCTAATAAATAAATCAAATGTAAGAGTAAATAGAAAAAAATATGGGTTTACTTTCCAATACAAAACTTGCCAAAAATATTGTCAAGTAAGTTTTCGCTAGTGATCTCTCCAGTGATACAGCCTAAATGGTATAATGATTGGCGTATATTTACAGCTAATAGGTCTCCTGTAAGATTTATCTTAATCCCTTCAATTATTGTGTTAATTTCAGATAAACTTAGTTGAAGTTCCTCAAAATGTCTAATATTTGTAATAATTGTATCATCACTTAGATATTTACTAGTACTTACACTATTTATTAGTTTTTGTTTTAAATCATTAATTCCTGTTTTATTTTTTGCTGATATGTAGATTGCATCACTTATTTCTTTTGTATCCATTTTAATTAAATCAGTTTTGTTTGCAACAGTTATAATTTTACCATTGATTTTATCTTTGAATTTTTTAAAATCTTCTTGTTGTTTAATTAAGTTATTTTTAATATCAACAATGTGTAAGATAATATTAGATTTTTTTGCATTTTCAAGTGCTTTATCAATTCCAATTTTTTCTATTTTATTTTTTGTTTTTCGTATTCCTGCGGTATCAATAAATCTAAATTGTATTCCTTCAATATTTATATTATCTTCAATTACATCTCTTGTTGTTCCTTCTATTTCAGAAACAATAGCTTTATCTTCATTAAGAAGGGTATTTAATAGTGTAGACTTTCCTGAATTTGGAGCTCCAATTATTGCAACTGGTATTCCGTTCTTTATTGCATTTCCCAATTCAAACGAATTAATTAATTTTTTTAATTCTTCTTTTATTTTTTTTAATAAACTTAAAAACTTTTTTTTGTCTGCAAATTCTACATCTTCCTCAGAAAAGTCTAGTTCAAGTTCAACTAGAGAAGCAAATTCAATAAGTTGATTTCTTAAATTTTGTAATTGATTTGAAAATCCCCCTCGTAGTTGATTTATTGCTGTTTGATGAGCTGATTTATTTTCTGATGCTATTAAATCTGCAACTGATTCAGCTTGTGATAAATCTAATTTTCCATTTTTAAATGCTCTTAAGGTAAATTCACCAGCAATTGCACTCCTACATCCATTGTTAACAAGTATTTCCAATATTTTTTTAGTAATATAAACAGACCCATGACAAGAAATCTCTGTGGTTTCTTCTCCGGTGTAAGACTTTCCTTCTTTAAAAATACTTACTAGAACTTCATCAATAATTTTATTGTTTTCAATTATATTTCCAAAATGTATAGTGTGTGTTTTTTTATTTAAAATGTTTTTACTAAAAATTGAATCAGTAATTTTAATTGCTTTTGGCCCTGAAACTCTTATAACTGCAATTGCACTCATACTCGAACCTGTTGCAACTGCACAAATAGTTTCATCTCTGTTAAAATATTTCATTTTGCAAAAGTATTCAAAATACTTTGTCAGAAACTATAATACTCTAATTTTGCATTATAAAACAAATAATTAAATATGAGCGTATTAGTTAATAAGAATTCAAATATTATTATTCAAGGATTTACAGGCAATGAAGGTACTTTTCATGCTGAACAGATGATCGAATATGGATCAAACATTGTTGGAGGTGTCACTCCTGGAAAAGGAGGGACTGTACATTTAAATAAACCTGTTTTTAATACTGTAAGTGATGCAGTTGACAAAGTAAAAGCTGATACATCAATTATTTTTGTTCCTCCTGCTTTTGCTGCAGATGCAATTATGGAAGCTGCCGAGGCAGGTATCAAGATTATTATATGTATTACTGAAGGTATTCCTACAAAAGATATGATTGCTGTTAAAGAATATATTTCTGACAAGCATTGTACCTTGATTGGGCCAAATTGTCCAGGTGTTATAACACCAGAAGAAGCAAAATGTGGAATTATGCCAGGATTTGTATTTAAAAAAGGGAGGATAGGAGTTGTATCTAAATCAGGAACTTTAACTTATGAAGCTGCTGATCAGGTAGTTAAAGCAGGACTTGGAATTTCAACAGCTATTGGAATAGGAGGTGATCCAATAATTGGAACAACTACAAAAGACGCTGTTAAATTATTTATGAATGATGCTGAAACAGATGGCATAATAATGATAGGAGAGATAGGAGGTCAGCTAGAGGCAGATGCTGCAAAGTGGATTAAGCAACATGGTACGAAACCTGTAGTTGGGTTTATTGCAGGTGAAACCGCTCCTGAAGGAAGAACTATGGGACACGCCGGAGCTATCGTAGGTGGTGCAGAGGATACTGCAGCTGCAAAAAAGGCTATTATGAGAGAGTGTGGTATAACTGTAGCAGACTCGCCTGCTGACATAGGAAAGCTAATGGCGGAAAAAATTGGAGTTAATGCTTAAATAAAAAATTGAGATAATCTCTCGTTTTTTTGATTTTATATAAATTAATCATTCGCATTCTGAAATATATTTTAGATATAATTCTTTAAAATTATCGTCTCCATCGTAAATACTGTCTACTTTGTTAAATAATGAAGTACAAAGTTTGCTGGTTTTTTCTAATTTTATTTGCATTTCTTTAGATTTATCTTTTGAAAAGGCAATAATTAAATTTGAAAATTTACACATGCATGAAGCTGCTTCATACGCATCTTTTTCAAAATTTAATTCAATATTATTTTTTGTGCTATCTATTGTTAAAGAATCTTTTTTGATATTTTCTAAAGAAGATGTTTTTTTTAAAGACACATAATTTTTTGATTCATCTTTATTTTCTTTGCAAGAAAAAAATAATATACAAATTAGAAATATACTAATAATTTCGTAAAGTCTTCTTGTAATAATCAAAATTTAATTTACAAATCAAAAGTGTAGGAACATGCCTCAGCAATTTCCATTATTTCATCTTCCGTCATTAATTCAGACTCTTCAGGGGAATCATACATGGACATCACAATATCTAATGCACAATCACAATAAGCTGGCATAAAATCAGCATCATTTTCTGCGATACAAGCTTTAACAAATGCGTTTTGCTCATCTTCACTCCAACCATTACTATAATTTTCTGATTCTGTCACATCCAAAGTATAGCTACAGGATTCAGCAACTTCCATAATATCATCTTCTGTCATATATTCATTAGCCTCTTCAGGTGAATCGTACATGGACATAACCATGTCTAAATAACAATCACAATAAGAACTTAAATCCATTTCATTTTCAGAATTACATTCTTCAAGAAAAAAGTTTTGATCAACTTCACTCCATTCATAATCTAAATCTTCTTCAATTGGATTACCATTTCCATCATATTCTGATGCTATGTTTTTCCAATAAGCATCCCATAAATTATCCCATCCCTCACTTTTTTCGATTTCTTCTTTACAAGTTTCGCACTGTTTTTTAAAGAATGCAAAATCTTTTTTTGCAATATCTAGATTATCTTTTTCATCTTTCCATTTAATTTCTAAATTTTCTGCTAAATCCATAAATAATTTACTTGCATTTTCATTTTTTTCATATGCTATTTCATATTTTTCATATAGTTCATCATAATCTTCACCTTCAGCGTATTCCATCTTTTTTTCAATATCTTCAACTATATTTCCAGTAATAAAGATATCGCAAAAAGCATTTGATGCTGAAATTAAATCTTTTTGTTTTTTTGTCAGCTCAGGAGCTTTATTTTCTTTACTCTTTTTATCTGAACTACATGATGTAAAAATCATGCAAACAAAGAGTATTGATCCAATTGTTGTAATTAATTTATTCATTTTAAGTTTTTTTTTTCTTACTCTTATGGCTTTTCAGATTACGCCCCGTTTTTTTCGTAGTTTCTGAACTCTACGTAGATTATAACAAATTTAGTTAAATTTTTGAATTTGTGATCCTCAATATTTCTTCTTCTAATAAACATGTTTTTTTAATTAATTCTTCTCCTTTTTTTAGAATATCATCCACAAAATGTCTATCATCACAGTCTCCACAGTTTATCTTAACATTTAAAAAAGCTCCTAGAACAGCCGTCCTTGCACACAATGCACCAACTCCAGCATCAGTTACAGAATTGGGATTTCCAATTTCTGCCATAGCTTTCATTACTTGCATAGATTCGTACGATATCTCCATTACTTTGAAAGGAGTAAGAATAGCATATTTAGTTGCCTCTTGTATAGCCTTATCTCTATTTTTTTCATCCTCTTTACTAGACTTTGGTAATCTGTATGCTTGCATTATTTTATTAAATGCATTAGTGTCTTCGTCAACCAAATTAATTAACTGTTTTTGATATTGTATTCCTTTTTCAGCCCAATTTGAAAACTCTTCCCATCTAGAATCCCAACCTCTTTTATGGGCTGATAAATTTGCCACCATTGTTCCAAGAGCTACTCCCATTGCTCCACAGTAAGCAGATATAGAACCACCACCAGGTGCTGGACTTTCAGATGATGTTTCATTTGCAAAGTCATTTAAAGTCATGTTAATTAGCGGCTGTTTTGTATTGCTATCAATCATATACTCAATAACTCTTTCATCTGGATTAAATGGGCTGAGTTCGTCCAGTCCTAAACTTTTAACAGCTATCTTTATTATTTCATCTTCGTTTATACCAATAGATCTCTTTTGTTTTTTCAGGAAGTATTTTCCAGCGTCAACTAATACTTTTTTAGGCACTAAGCCTACTAATTCAGAACCGGTAACTCTCAATCCTCTTGCTTGAGCTCTTTCACATGTTTTATCAAAAACTTCATGTAGTGGGGATATATTAATATTTGTCAGATTATAAGATATTTGTGCTACACCATACTCTTCAATAAACCAACCAATACCTTTCACTGATTTAAATAGTCCAGGAATTTTAATTGCATTTCCATCTTTATCCTTAACTATTTTTCCTGTTAAAGTATTTCCTTCTCTTTTGATTCTTCCAGCTTCTCTGATATCAAAAGCTATGGCATTAGCTCTTCTTGTTGATGTTGTATTAAGATTTACGTTATAAGCTACTAAAAAATCTCTAGCAGAAATAGCAGTTGCACCAGACTTCTTAACTGAATCATTAAAATTACATGGGCCATAATCTGGTTTCCAAGAAGAATCTGATAATTTTTTTCTTAAACCTTCATATTCACCTTTTCTACAGTTAGCAAGGTTTCTTCTTTTTTCTTCTTTAGCTGCTTCCTCATAATGATAAACAGGTATTTCTAATTCTTTACCTACTTTTTCACCAAGTTTATGTGCCCATGAAACACATTCTTTCATACTTATATTAGAAATGGGAACAATAGGACATACATCAGTAGCTCCCATCCTTGGGTGCTCTCCTTCGTGAGAACTCATATCTATTAATTCCTGAGCTTTTTTAATTAATAAAAATGCCGCGTCAATAGCAGGTTTTGGCTCCCCAACAAAAGTTATAACTGTTCTATTTGTTGCAGCTCCCGGGTCAATATTTAAAAGTTTAACTCCATTAACCGTCTCAACAATTTTAGCTATAGCATTTATTTTTTCTAAATCTCTTCCTTCAGAAATATTTGGTACACATTCTATTAATTGTTTCATATTTTTTGAATTTATAAACAACAAATATAGTATTCTTCTTTTTAAAAATACATACTTTTGTATTATGGATAGAAGTACAGAATTAGCAATTAAGAATGGAACCATGTTACCTTTGATGGAGGCATTTTATAGTGTACAAGGAGAGGGGTATTTTGCAGGAAAAGCAGCTTATTTTTTACGAATTGGTGGTTGTGATGTAGGATGTCATTGGTGTGATGTTAAAGAAAGCTGGGATTCTTCTATTCATCCACCAACATCTGTTGATGATATTATTTTAATGATTAAGGGTTTTAAAGTTAATACTGTAGTAATTACTGGTGGAGAGCCTCTTATGTGGGACTTAACTTATTTAACAACTAAACTTAAAGAAAATAATTATAATATTCATTTAGAGACCTCAGGTGCTTATAAATTAACTGGTACATTTGACTGGATATGTTTATCTCCAAAGAAAATGCAATTACCTCTTAAGACAATAAAACCTTTAGCTGACGAGTTAAAAATTATTGTTAATAATAAACATGATCTTGTTTGGGCGGAGGAACAAAGAATAGAATTAAATGATAAGTGTTTTTTGTATTTACAACCAGAATGGAGTAAGAAAGAAAAAGTAATGCCTTTTATTATAGAATATATAAAACTAAACAAAAATTGGGCAATATCCTTGCAAACTCAAAAGTATATGAATATACCGTAATGAAAAAAATAGTTTTTATTTTTTTACTTCTTCCTTTCATTTCTTTTGCTCAATTAGACTATAAGAGCTACAACAAAGCTGTTAAATATAATTCAAAGGGAAATATTAAAAAAGCTATCAAATATGCTAACAAGGCATTAGATGATAATCCATATTGGAGGAAGCCAAATTTATTATTAGCCTCAATTTATATTAATCTTGATAGTATTGAATTAGCTGCAAGCTTTATTTTAAAAGTTTATGAAAGAAAAAATCCAAATGATGTAGTTCTTTTAGAAAAACTTATTAAATTATATTATTCAAATGGTTATTACTATGAAGCTCTATCTTTTTTAGAAATAGTCTTGTCGGACTCTTTGAAAATGAATTTCAATGTTGAAAAATACATAAACAATTGTAATTTTGCTATTGAATCTATAAAAAATCCTGTAAAATTTAATCCTCAAAATATCGGCTTAAATATCAATTCTTCTGATCAAGAATATTCACCATCAATTTCAGTGGATGGAAGTAGGCTTGTTTTTTCTAGACGTTTTTTAAAAGACAATACTTTACAAGAAGATTTTTATATTTCATACAGAGATTCTGATGGAAATTGGAAAGAATCATTTCCATTTTCTGATATTTTAAATACTTCTGGTAATGAAGGAGCATTTTCATTTTCTACTGATTCTAATTTAATCGTTTTTACTTCTTGCGAAAGATTTGATAGACTTGGAGGTTGTGACTTATATTTATTATATGATGGTATTGTATATAATGCAGGTAATTTAGTCAACTCAGATAAATGGGATACTCAAGGTTGTTTTTCGCCAGACAGAAAGTATTTATATTTTGTAAGCAACAGACCTGGTGGGTTTGGAGGTTCTGATATTTGGCGATCAGAAATTGTAGATAATACATTTCTTAAACCAGAAAACTTGGGACCTTCAATAAATACAAAATATGATGAGATGTCTCCATTTCTTCACCCAGATAATTTAACTTTTTATTTTGCGTCAAATGGACATATTGGGATGGGAGATTTTGATATTTTTGTTAGTAGAAGAAAAAATAAAATTAATAGTTGGCAAAAACCAGAAAATTTAGGATTTCCTATAAACACACATAATACTGAAAACTCATTAATTGTTGAAAAAGACGGAAATACAGCTTATTTTGTTTCAAACAAAAATGGATTTGGATTAGAAGACATCTTTGTTTTTCAGCT
>CEWK01054086.1_pt1 | contig 22855 bp, 20 predicted proteins | sample 531431 | NCBI WGS metagenome assembly CEWK01 (sample SAMEA2623059, study PRJEB7988) | marine metagenome | isolation source: saline water (ENVO:00002010), including
AGTGCAACAGAAAGCAAGTACAGTTTGGCTGTAGTGAAATCAGGTAAACTCTATGTGGTGAAATACCAAATATATCAGGAATTAAAAGTTGCTCGCTTTTTCTTGAGGGGTAGGTAGCTTGAAATAATAAGTAATTATTATTCTAGATAAATGATAGCACTATATTATTTATAGAACAGAATCCGGCTTACGTGTAATTGTAATTTTTAAGCTGACACGATAGTGTCAGCTTTTTTTATATTTGCTATAATGAAATATTTAATATTTTTTTTGTTGTTATTTTTTTTTGAAGTTAAATCGCAAGATACTTTAATACCAGTTATACTACTTAATGATGTAATAATTTCCGAGGAAAACAATGGTTTTTCAATTGATGACTTTATTGAATATGTTAAAAATGACACAACATTTTACATGGGTTTTAAACACTTAAGGTATTATCCACATGATTTTGAGAGTGAACTAATTATCAAAAATGAGGATAGTTCTGTCAAAGGATTTGTTAAAAAAAAAGGAAAATATCATTCAAACACAAAGCAATCATGGATTACATACGATACAATTATAAAAGAAGGAAAAATATTCAAAATAAATGGTGATTATAAATATTATACCATTGAAGCTTTCGAAGAAGTTTTTTTTCCTATCGATTCTTTTAATGTAAGTTTATCTATTTCTAGTAAAAAAAAGGAAAGTGATAGTAAAAATATGCGTGATGCAAAAACAATAGGATTTTCCATAGGTACAGACAATATAGAAAGATCTGATGCAGGTTTATCTAAAAAACTTGCAATCTTTGATCAAGATATGCGTAAGTATTATGATTATTTTATTGGAGAAACTATTTATAATGGTAAAGAATGTTATTCATTTACAATTAATGTTAAAGACAATTTGACTAACGCTGATATTAAGAAAACTCTCATAAAAAACATCACTTCATATTTTGATAAAAAAAACTTTAATGTGATTTTCAGAGAATATAAATTTTATTATAATAATCTTGCTTTAAAATTAGATATGCATATTGTTGTTGAAATGGATTATGTAAATGCTAAGCATGTTCCAATTGAAATTTATTACAAAGGTTTTTGGGATGTGTTATTTTTTAAATCTGAGTTTTCTGAATTTAGAATAACAAATACTAATTATATTGTCAACTAAATATTTTATTAGAGGATGATATCTTGCTTAAATAAAGAAATCTATTATATTTGCAATCCAAATTAGTAAATATTTAAGTTATGCCAAAAAGAACTTTTCAACCATCAAATAGAAAAAGAAAAAATAAACACGGTTTTCGTGAACGTATGTCATCTTCTGATGGGCAAAAAGTTTTGTCTAGAAGAAGGTCAAAAGGAAGAACTCGTTTAACCGTTTCAGATGAAATAGGCCATAAATAATATGAATAATTTTTTAAATCATAAAATTAAGGTGTCACCAAAGTGACACCTTTTTTATTATGTTTTTTTAAAATTTATTGTTAATATAAATTGATAAGTTTTAAATAAAAGAAAAGTAAAATTTTTAAATTCGCAGTAGTGTGAACAAAATAAATATTTTAATATGCCAAAAGATAATTCATTAAAATCTATATTAATAATAGGTAGTGGTCCTATTGTTATTGGACAAGCGTGCGAATTTGATTATTCTGGTTCTCAAGCAGCTAGATCTTTACGTGAGGAGGGAATAGAAGTTTCACTGATAAACTCAAATCCTGCAACTATTATGACAGATAATGTAGTTGCTGATCATATTTATTTAAAACCATTAACTCCTGATTCAATCATCGATATTTTAGAAGAACGTCAAATAGATGCTGTTTTACCTACTATGGGGGGGCAAACGGCATTAAATTTATGCATTGAAGTTGATGAGAAAGGAATCTGGAAGAAATATAATGTTGATATAATTGGAGTAGATATTGATGCGATTCACATTACTGAAGACAGAGAACGTTTTCGTAAATTAATGAATGAAATTGATATTCCAGTTGCTCCGGCAAAAATTGCAACGTCATTTTTAGAAGGAAAAGCAATTGCTCAAGAATTAGGTTTCCCTTTAGTTATTCGTCCTTCATTTACCTTAGGAGGTAGTGGTGCTTCTTTTGTTCATACAAAAGATGAATTTGAGAATTTATTGTCAAAAGGATTACACGCATCACCTATACATGAAGTATTAATTGATAAAGCTGTGCTTGGGTGGAAAGAATATGAATTAGAACTTTTAAGAGATGCAAATGATAATGTCATTATTATTTGTAATATAGAAAATCTGGATCCAATGGGAATACACACAGGTGATTCAATAACCATTGCCCCGTCAATGACCCTTTCCGACGTTACTTATCAGAAAATGCGAGATATGGCAATTAAGATGATGCGTTCAATTGGTGATTTTGCGGGAGGATGTAATGTTCAATTTGCTGTAAGTCCAGACGAAAATGAAGATATCATTGCAATTGAGATTAATCCAAGAGTTTCTAGATCATCTGCACTTGCCTCTAAAGCTACTGGTTATCCTATTGCTAAGGTTGCTAGTAAATTAGCAATTGGTTATACTTTAGATGAGCTAAATAATCAAATTACGAAAACAACTTCAGCTTGTTTTGAACCAACTCTTGATTATGTTGTTGTCAAGATACCTAGATGGAATTTTGATAAGTTTAAAGGTTCTGATATTGAACTAGGTTTACAAATGAAATCTGTTGGCGAAGTAATGAGTATTGGAAGATCTTTTCAAGAAGCTTTGCAAAAAGCTTGTCAATCATTAGAAATTGGTCGCAATGGTCTTGGAGCGGATGGTAAGGGTGAGACAGATCAAGATAAAATATTGTATGACTTAAAGCATGCTAGTAGTGATAGGATATTTAGGGTTTATGATGCAATGCGCATTGGAATTCCAACAAAAAAAATACATCAAATAACTAAAATAGATTATTGGTTTTTACATCAAATTGAGGAGTTAGTAGTTCTAGAAAAAGAAATTGAAAAATATACAATTGATACAATTCCTGTTGATATGCTATTAGAAGCCAAGATGAAAGGCTATGCTGACAGACAAATTGCTCATTTATTAAATTGTTTAGAAAGTACTGTATATGACAAGAGGAATAAGGAGAATATAAAAAGAGTTTATAAATTAGTAGATACTTGTGCTGCAGAGTTTAAAGCTGAAACACCATACTATTATTCTACATTTGAAATGCCAATGAAAGTAAATGGAATAACATATGCTGAAAATGAAAGTGAATTAACAAAAAAGGAAAAGATAATTGTTTTAGGATCTGGACCAAATAGAATTGGTCAGGGTATTGAATTTGATTATTCTTGTGTTCATGGGGTTTTAGCATCTAAGGAATGTGGTTATGAAACCATTATGATTAATTGTAATCCTGAAACTGTTTCAACAGATTTTGACACTGCAGATAAATTATATTTTGAACCGGTTTTCTGGGAACATATTTATGACATAATCTTATATGAAAAACCTGTTGGTGTTATTGTTCAATTAGGAGGACAGACTGCTTTAAAGTTAGCAGAGAAATTAGACCGCTATGGAATAAAAATTATGGGTACATCATATCAGGCTTTAGATATTGCTGAAGATAGAGGTAGATTTTCAGAACTTTTAAAAGAAAATAAAATTCCATATCCAAAATTTGCTGTTGCGGAAACAGCAGAAGAGGCTATCGAAATATCTAAAACCTTGAAATTTCCTATATTAGTTAGACCATCTTATGTGCTTGGTGGTCAAAGCATGAAAATTGTTATTAATGAGGAAGAATTAGAACATCATATTGTAAATATATTAAAAGATTTGCCTGGAAATCATGTTCTTTTAGATCATTATCTTGACAAAGCAATTGAAGCTGAAGCTGATGCTATATGTGATGGTGAAAATGTTTATATTATCGGTATGATGGAACACATCGAGCCTTGTGGTATTCATTCTGGTGATTCTTATGCTGTTTTACCCACGTTTGATTTGAGTCCAAATGTGCGTCAGCAAATGATAGATATTACAAATAAAATTGCAGTTGCTTTAGAAACAGTAGGTTTAATTAATATCCAGTTTGCCATTAAAGATGAAAAAGTTTATGTTATTGAGGCTAATCCAAGAGCTTCTAGAACAGTTCCTTTTATTGCAAAAGCTTATGATGAACCATATGTTAACTATGCCGCAAAAGTAATGCTGAGAAAAAATAAAGTAACAGATTTTAATTTTTCACCAACAAAGAAAGGATATGCAATTAAAGTTCCAGTATTTTCTTTTAATAAATTTCCTAATGTAAACAAGGAGCTTGGGCCTGAAATGAAATCTACAGGTGAATCCATATATTTTATAGATGATTTAAAAGATAATTATTTTACAAAAGTTTATTCTGAAAGAAATTTATATTTGAGTAAATAGCATGGCTGGAATTTTAAATTTTATTCTTTGGTTTTTTGTAATTCTTTTTTTGTTTAAGTTTATAGGAAGATTACTAGCTCCTCTCTTGTTACGCTATTTTACTAACAAAATGCAGAGTAAATTTCAGCAACAGTTCAAACAAAATTTTTCTAATCAAAGTTATAATTCAAAGAAAGAAGGAGAGGTTACTATAGAAAAACAAAAACATAAGAAAAATAATAAATCTAAAGATATAGAAGCAGAGTATATAGATTTTGAAGAAATTGAAGATTAAATAAAATTGTATGCAAAAAGAATATAACTTTAACTTTAAAAAAATCATTCCTCACATAATAGCACTTGGTATTTTTATAGCCATATCTGCTATTTATTTTTCTCCTGTAATGGATGGGAAGGTACTTAATATGCCAGATATTATTAAGTTTAAGGGAATGAGCAAGGAATCAAAAGATTTTAAAGAGATGAATGATGGGGAGCAAACTCTTTGGACAAGTACTAGCTTTTGTGGTATGCCAACCTATCAAACAGGAATGCAATCTCAGACTAATTTAGTTAAATACGTGGATAAGTTTATAAAACTTGGATTACCAAGACCTATGGATATGTTTTTTCTTTATCTTATAGGATTCTATATACTTTTACTTACGCTAAAAATTGATTACAGAATAGCTATTTTAGGTGCAATTGCTTATGCATTTTCATCATATTTTATCATTATTATTGAAGCAGGACATACCTCTAAAGCACTTGCTATTGGCTATTTACCATTGATTGTTGCATCGGTATTATATACTTATAAAAGTAAAAAATGGCTTTTAGGAGTTGTGTTTACATCTTTATTTGTTGCATTACAGTTATATTCTAATCACTACCAAATAACTTATTATACAACAATATTACTTGCTATTATAGGAATTACACAGCTTATCAAGGAAATAAAAAAGAAAACAATTCAGAATTTTTTAAAAAGATCAATATGTTTAGTTTTTGCAGCATTACTTGCGTTAGGTACAAATTATACTGTTTTTTCTACAACTTTAGAATACAGTGAGTTTAGTCAAAGAGGTCCCTCTGAACTTACTGCAAAAAAAGGTGAGAAAAAAGATGAAGGAATGAGTAACGACTATATAACACAATATAGTTACGGAATAGATGAAACTATGACTTTTCTCATACCAAATTTTAAGGGAGGAGCTTTTAAAGAGAGAAATTACTGGGGTGAACTTGGTTATGTTAATCCAAATAACCCAAATCAAGAAGTTCCATTTTATGGTCCTGGAGCACCAACTTATGTAGGAGCAATAGTTTTCTTTTTCTTTTTTTTAGGAATATTTTATGTTAAATCATCATATAAATATTGGATACTTGTTTCCACAATTTTGACTGTAATGCTTGGATGGGGACACAACTTACCTGCTTTTACTGATTTTTTCATTGATTATTTTCCTATGTATAATAAGTTTAGAGCAGTTACTATGATTATGATTATTGCACAATTTTCAATTGCATTACTAGCATGCTTAACCTTACATCAATTTCTAAATGATAAAAATGATAAATTAAAGGAATATAGACTTAAAATTTCGTTTTACGTAGTTGGTGGTATAACATTAATATTATCTTTATTTCCTTCAATTTTTTTAGATTTTATCTCTCCAACTGAAAAAGTTAAATTAATGCAAGGACTTAATTTTTCAGATTTATCTTCTGTCATTGCTTCTAGAGAGGAAGTTTTGAAATCAGATGCATGGAGATCTTTTGTGTTTATTTTATTTGCTGCAGCATGCTTATATATGTATGTTAAAAATATCATAACCAAAAAATATGTAATCTTATTAATATGTACTTTAGTTATATTCGATATGTGGTCAATAAATAAAAGATATTTAGATGATGAATCTTTTGTTAGCGAATTCGAATATTCAATAAAAAAAGATAAAGTAGATAATTGGATTATTAATAACAACAAAAATAATACTAGAGTCTATGATAAAACTTTATCTACTTTTTCAGATGCGAAAACCTCTTATTTTCATAAATCTATTGGCGGCTATAGTGCAGCTAAAATAAAACGATACCAGCAGTTATATGAAACATATATTCTTAATCGTGATGATAGTAACATAGCAAAAGAAAAAGTATTGTCTATGTTAAATTGTGGATGGAAAAAAGACTTTAAAAATTTAGATTTAAGCGATGATCAGCTTAGAAAAGAAATACTAAAATATGATACTTCTTTATCTATTCAGGACGTCATAAATTTATCAAAAAATGATTTAAAGAAAATTATTTTAGATTTTGAATATGTTGATATTATTAATATTCAGCAAGGGCTATATCCAATTCAGGCAGAAAAAAGGGCAGCACTTGGAAATGCTTGGTTTGTTTCATCAGCTAAAGTTGTTGACAATGCCGATAAGGAATTTCAAGAAATAGAAACATTAAATCCTAAAATAACTGCAATTGTTGATAAAAGATTTAATATAAATCAATCAGATTTTAAATATGATCCAATGTCAAAAATAAAATTGGATATAGAAAGTTATAAGCCTAACCATTTAGTTTACATAATTGATAAACCATCAAAATCTAATCAACTTGCTGTTTTCTCAGAAGTTTATTATGACAAAGGCTGGAATGCATACATAGATGGAAAAATTGTACCTCATGTTCGTGCAAACTATATTTTAAGAGCAATGATAGTTCCTGCTGGAACAAATAAAATTGAATTTAAATTTGAGCCAACTTCTTTTTCAAATGGTGAAAATATCGCTCTAGCTTCATCTATTATTCTTTTATTACTTTTGGCTTTTGTTTCCTTCAAGGAAATTAAGTCACAATGAAAAAGGTTTTAATCATTTCATATTATTGGCCACCTTCTGCAGGGTCTGGAGTTCAGAGGTGGTTAAAGTTTGCAAAATATTTGCCGAAATTTAACTGGAAACCATTTATATATACACCCAATAATCCATATTTTGAAATCAAAGATGACAAATTACTTAGTAATATGTCCGCTGAATTGGTTGTCTGGAAAAAAAACATATGGGAACCATATGCATTTAAAGATAAAATTTTTGGCAAGGGTAAGAAAGATCAAAGTGCTGGTATTATTTCCAATAAAAAATCAATAAAGAATTACATTTTAAATTGGATTAGAGGAAATGTTTTTATTCCTGACCCTAAAGTTTTTTGGGTGAAACCTTCTGTGAATTTTTTATTAAATAAAATAAAAAAAGAAGAGATTGGGTATGTAATTACTACTGGCCCTCCACACTCTATGCATTTAATTGGATTAGAAATTAAAAAAAAAATTCCTAATATTAAATGGATTTCTGATTTTCGAGACCCATGGAGTAAATTAGATTTATTGCAAGAATTTCATCTGTCTAAATATGCTTTTAGAAAACATCAAAAATTAGAGAAAAGAGTATTGAATAATTCAGATTTAATATTAACAGTTAGTGAAAGATGGTCGAAAGAGTTTACAGAATTAGGAGCTCATAAAGTTGAGCTTATTACTAATGGTTTTGATGCAGAAGATTTTAATTTAAACAAAAAAAATAATAATAAATTTATTATAGGTCACTATGGCCTATTAAATCATCTGCGTAATCCAATATATTTATGGAAAGAACTTGATATTATTTGTAATGAAAATCCAGATTTTAAATCTAAATTAGAACTTCATTTTTCTGGAAATTTAGATCAAGGGGTAATAGATCAAATTAACGCCTTTCCTAATTTAAAAGACAAAGTTAAATATTTAGGATATTTAGCTCATTCAAAGGTAATTGAACAATACAACAATGCCTCTGTATTATTATTATTATTGTTTAATTCAGAAAGTGGATTAGGAAATTATCCTGGAAAAATTTTTGAATATTTTGCTTCTAATAAACCAATTTTGGCATTTGGCCCAAATAATAGTGATACACAAGAATTAATTAAGCAAACTAATTCTGGTATTTATTGTTGCTATGATGAACAAGATATTAAAGACAAAATACTTGATTTGTATAATAATACCGATAAATTTAGAGTTAGTGACTATGAAAGATTTTCTAGAAAAAAATTAACTCAAAGATTATCAATAGTTTTAAATGATTTGTAAATGGGGATTGTAAGAAATCAAAGTATAAAAAACTCTATTAGTTTCTACATTGGAATGGCAATTGGAGCGCTAAATACTATTGTAATTTACCCGAATACTTTTAATGATAATCCTGATCATCTTGGTTTATTACAAGTTATACTTGCATATTCTATTGTATTATCAACTTTTACTACTTTAGGGATCCCCAAAACCTTTATGAAATATTTTCCAGAAATTAAGCAAAAAGGACAGCTTTATTTTTTCGCTTTAATAGTCCCTTTATTGGGTTTTTTACTTACCTCCTTAGTTTATTTTTCTTTTAAAGAAAATATTTTTCAGTTGATGGAGACTGACTCATTATTAAGAGAAAATTTTTTTTATATAATACTACTTGTATTTTTTATTGGATTTTATGATGTTCTAACTTCTATTTCTAGATCTTTCTTAAGTGCAGCTACACCTATATTTATAAACGAAGTTTTTTTAAAAATTTATAGTATGAGTGTTCTTCTACTTCATTGGTTTGATTATTTAGATTTTTCTATTTTTCTCAAAATATATCTTTTGGGTTATGTCTTGAAATTTCTTATTTTATTTAGTGTCCAATTTTTTTCTAAGAGGTTTCAATTTGAATTTTCTTTTAATAATTTAAAACTAAAAGAGCTTATTACTTACGGTATTTATGTTTTAGTAGGTAGTACAGCTGTTGTTATAGTTGCCAGAGTTGATATGATAATGATAGAAAATTTACTTGATTTAGAACAAGTTGCTTATTATACAGTTGCGTTTTTTATTGGAAATGCCATTATGGTTCCAGCAAAATCAATAAATGCAATATCAATTCCTCTAATTGCTAAAGCTTGGGCAGATCAAGATATTAAAAAAATTCATGTTATTTATTCTAAATCATCCATTAATCAGTTGTTAATTGGAGGGGTATTTTTTCTTTGTATTTGGGTAAATATTGATCATGTTTTTGAGTTATTACCCAAAAAATTTAGCTCAGGAAAATGGGTAGTGTTCTATATCGGTTTAGCGCAATTATTTAATATTTCTACTGGAGTAAATGGAGCTATTATTACTAATACTAAATACTATAGATTTGATTTGTATACTAGTGTTTTATTGGCTATTGTAACTGTATTAGCAAATTTATTACTTATACCAAGATTTGGAATTGATGGTGCTGCGATGGCTACAGCAATTTCTATTTTCTTATTTAACTTAATTCGATTACTTGTTGTAAAATTTAAATTAAACATTCATCCTTTTAGTGTTAAAACTATTTATACTTTAGTTACGCTTATACTATTTTATTTTTTCCTTATTAATATTTTTGATTTTATGTTTTTTTCAGAATTACCATTTTTTAATATTGTTATTAAATCATTTATAACTCTTGGTTTTTTTATTCCTCTTTTATTCTTTTTAAAATTATCACCAGATATTAACTCATTTATAAATGAAATAATTAATAAATTTCTTGATAAGAAAAGTAATATCGATAATTTTTAAAGTTATAACAAATGAAAAAGGTTAGTGTTATATTAACAACGTTTAATTGCGAAAATCAATTGCAGGATGTTTTAGATTCTATCAAAAATCAAGAAGGTATTAATAAATTATTTAAACTTGAATTATTAGTCGTCGATGACTGTTCTACAGACGCTACTAGAAACGTACTAAGAGAAAATAAAATCAAATTTTACTCTACCAACAAAAATAGTGGTGGGCCAAACAAAGGAAGAAATTTAGCGTTAAAAAAATCTACTGGAGATTATTTATGTATTGCTGATCATGATGATATTTGGATGCCAGGTAAAATACAGAAATTATTGTCTCTTACACATTTAGCCTCAATAGTAAGTTCTGGATATTTTTTATTTGAACATGCCACTTCAAAAAAAATAAAAAGAGTAAATAAGTCATCTAATGGCAGTAAGTATATAACTTATTCAAAAAATCAAACTTTTTTAAGTAAATTATCAAAAAGCTATAATGGTCAGGAAACTTATTTAGGTAGTCTTTTATTTGATAAATCATTTAAAAACCTCTTATTTGAAGAAAAATATGGAATGGTAGATTTTGATTGGGTTCTTAAGTTGTTTCATAATCAAAAATCTGTAGAATTCTGTGATGCTTTATATATAAGAAAAGTTAAAAATGATAATTTATCTTTAAATGAAAGATATAGAATAAATGATTATAATTATTCATTAAATTCAATTTTAGAATATGAGCATTTGTATCCAAAGAAAGTTTCTATTTCAAAAATGAAAATTAATGGCTCTATGGCTCGATATTATTATTTAACAGGAGATATGAAAAAATCAAGAAAATATTTTTTAAAATCCTCTCTTGATTTTAAGACTATGTTATATCTTATCACTACATTCGTAGGGTCAAAAATTGTAAAAAAGTATTTTAAAGTTTTCGGTTAGATTATGAAATTATTTGTTGTTGTTGGTTTGCAAAGGACAGGTACGACATTATTAGCAAGTATGCTTGGTAGACACCCAGAAATAAATATGTTGTTTGAATCTGTTACAAAGGATTCTTTAAAGTTAATTGGTAAAAAATGGAACGGTAATAAACTATTAGCCTACAGGCAAATTAGATACTCAACTAGATCAAGTAAATTTGGACATTTAGTTAATCGAGTAGTAAACTTAGATTTTCAAAAACATAATAAACATCATTTGGTGAGACCTTTTCCTACTTCTGCTATGTCAATAGAAGATTATAAAAGTCAAGGAGCTTATTTTATTACTATTGAAAGAGATAAATTGTCTTCTATTTCTAGTATGATGAACAGAGCAGGACAAACTAAAAGTCAGGCAGAAAAGGAATTTGATTCTGGTATGAAAATCATAAATAAATTAAAAAAAGAAAAAACTTTTTCTCTAACATTTAAAGATCTTTTAGAAAATACAGAAGATAGATTAAAAGAACTATGTAATTTTTTAGAATTAGACTACACAAGCAGAATGTTAGAGGGTCCAAAATTTAATTTTGTTTATCCTCAAGAAAGTATAGATAAAACAAAGATTTAATTTTTATAAAAATCTTCTACTTTTTGAATATCTTCTTCACTAATTACTATATTTTTTCTTACATCTTTATCATGCTTTATGTTTTTTTGAATGTTAGTTGGTACAAACTTTTCATCTACTTCTAAAAAATTAAAGCATGTTTTTAGAAGTTTTTTTGGATTTTCTTTTATTTGTTTATAGTCCAATATAAGAATTTGTTCTTTTTTAAAGTATCTATAATATTTTTTTAATTGTTTTTTATAAAGGCCTCTTTCTTTCATTGGTCCGTACTTAGGTAAATTTCTTGAAAAAGCATCCCATAATCCACTATTTTTTTCTATGCTTCCTCTACTCATTTCCATTTTATATTGAGAAATACATCTGTTTGTTGGGTCTCTTAAAATGACAATTAACTTAACGTATGGATTATATTTAAAAATTCTTTTTGCTACATTTTCTTCTAGTATATATGCAGGTGTGATTTCACCAATAATTTTTTCATTATTGTGTTTAAATGAGTATTGATAGTGTAAATTATTGAGATAAAACGATTTTCTATTAAAATAATGAGCTTCTTTTTTTGGATGTATGTATATTTCTGGGTGTTCATTTAAACATTTTGCTAACCAACTAGTTCCTGCCTTTTGAACTCCAATACCAATGAAGTTAATTTTTCTTTTCATTGTTCTTATTGATTTGCCAATCATATTCTGATTTGAGAGCTTCTTCTAAACTTTCTTTTGCTTCCCATTTTAATATTTTTTTTACAAGATTAATTTCAGTAAATATTTGTTCTATATCTCCTTGTCTTCTTTTTCCAAAACTATAATTTAATTTAATATTATTAACTTTTTCAAAATCATTAATTATTTCTAAAACACTTCTTCCTATTCCTGTTCCTATATTGAAGACATATTTTGCTGGCTTTTTTAATAAATAGTTAATAGCAGCTACATGTGATTTAGCTAAATCAACAACATGAATATAGTCACGTATACATGTACCGTCTTTAGTGTTATAATTGTTGCCATATACTTTAAATGTTTTTCTTTTACCAATTGCATTTTCAGCTAAAATAGGTACTAGGTTTGATGGTTTATCTTTTGAATAATCACCAATTAAATTAGAATGATGTGTACCTATAGGGTTAAAATATCGCAGTATAATGCTATTGATTTTTTCTTGTAAAACTAATTTTTCTCCAATTTGTTTTGTTTCGCCATATGGAGATTCTGCTTTTTTTAATGGTGTTTGTTCATTAACGGGTATATTTTCTGCAGAACCATAAACTGTACAGGAAGAAGAAAAAATAATATTTTTGATGTTATTCTTTTCCATACATGATAAAACAACTTCTAACGCAGTAATATTATTATTAAAATATTTTTCTGGATTTACAATTGATTCTTCAACAGATTTATAGGCCGCAAAGTGCATTACAGCAGCTATATTTTTTTCTTTTTTAAATACTTTATTCATATCTGATAAATTAATACAATTAATATTATACCATCTTATTTTACTGTTTGTAATTTTTTCTATTCCATAAATATTCTTTTTTGATGAATTAGATAGATTATCAATGATAATTGGCTCGTAGCTATTTTTAATAAGTTCAACCACAGTATGTGAACCTATATATCCAGCGCCTCCAGTAACTAGAATTTTTTTCATTAGAATGCTCTATTAATTGCAAGTAGCCACCTAAATTTTATGAAGTTATTATCCGTTGAAGGTGGTCGATTTAAAAATAAAGGAAAGTCAACTCTAATAACTAATGGATTTATTGTTTCAAGCGGCCCATAATTACTTAATGTGTATGTAAAACCTATTCCTGCATCTGCTCTTAAATTAGAGTAATTATTTAGGAAATTATTTCTGTTTAATTTATTAGAAGTTATAATACCTGCATCTGCAAAAACGTAACTAGTTATAGGTTTTCTTCTAAAATAATAAGGCATAAAGTTTGTGAAATCTATTTCTGTATTAAATGATATACCACTTGTACCGATATATTCAAAAGACTTAATAGTTCCATCTTCGTTAAATTCAGGAGCTAAATATCCAGTATATCCTCTTAAGTTTAAGCCTCCACCTGAATGGAAATTATTTAATGAATAATTGTATTCGCGTATTGAGGATGGGATAACTCCATCAGAATTAGTAAACTTAGATTGCATAATCTCTTCATAATTAGCCCCAGCTAACATCAATTTACTTTCTGTAGCCCAATTATTTCCTGCTCCATATTGTATAAAAAAGCGAGTATTGATTTTTAATTTTTCAAGCTTTGTTTTATTCACTGCTGTAAGAGAAACTTTATTGTAGCTGTAATCGCTTGATAAAGATGATGACTGTAAATTTATATTTATTTTCCCACTTCCTTTAATATATTTATATTTATGATCAAGCTTGATATCAATCCTATTATTCATCATATTTAAATTACTTGAAAATCCATTTTGATGATTTAAATTATGATTTAAATATCTATTATCAACTCTGTACATTGATATCAAGTCAATTGTTATTTTATTTTTTTTATTTTGATTTGATTTTTCTAAGCTTATTTTGTTGGAGTAAAGACCAGCTTGCATTTGAGTATTTAATTTTAATCTTGTATTTAATGCAATGTTATCTAAATTGGTGTTATATAAAAATTTATAGGATATCAATTTTTCACTTTGTGACTCTATTATTTTTTCTGATCTCAGAATTACAGAGTTTATCCAAATTGTTCCATCAAAAAGATGATGGTGGTTTAGATATCCCCCAGTTAAATTGACTCCTATTTTAGCCCCATCAACATTATTCCACCATAAGTCTGGTCGGAATTTAATTTCATAATTTCTCCAATCAGGATATTCCCATATATGGCCATTATATCTAATTGAATAATTTTTTTTTGAATTATTGTCTACCATATATGCATCAGCTAATCTTGATGTAGGGTCAATTATTACTTTTTCTATTCCTGAGGGTATATCTAATTTAACTGAATATTCTGGGTGAATTAAATCCCAACCGTGCCATTTTGGTAATATAGTTGCTGAAGTTTTTTTGATAAACCATTTATTTGGAATATGATAATCATATTTTTCACCATTTTTAGCAATTACTTGAAAATCAATAGGCATTTCCATTCGAGACTTTCTTTTAAAGCTAACTTTGTTATTCTTTATTTTAACTGAATAATCAATTCTTTTAGTTGATTCTAGCCACTGGTCAAAAAACCAGTTTAAATCTACTTTCGTATATTGTATAATTGAATTTCTAAAATCCTCATTATATGGATGTGCGATTTTCCATGTCTCAAAATAGTTTTTCATCGCATTTAAAAATAACTCATCACCTAAAACATACTGTAAATTATAAAGCATAGCTGCTGTTTTATGATATACATGTCTATACCCATTTTCATGTCTAAGAGCACCATTAAAACCATCAGAGTGAGTTGATATGATAGGGTCATTATATTTAGTTGCGTCATTTATGTATGAATAATAGATCTCACTATCTATTGCAAGAAAAGGTCTCTTAAATTTTTGAGCCCATTTATTGTTTTTGGCTGGGTCATATTCTATCATATATTCACCATCAATTTTAATCATAGCCCAAGCTGTTAAAAACTGAGTAAAACCTTCATCTAAAAGTGCCCTGTAGGTTTCATTATTTCCGACTTGACCAAAAAACCACATATGACCGATTTCATGTGCTAATAGATCTCTATAACCCGGATCTGACCCTCCATCTAATGTAATCATAGGATATTCCATACCACTTCTTGCGTCAGCAACGATAACTTTATGATATATATATCTTCCAAAGTCTTCAGAAAATATTCTTAAACATTCGGCTCCAAAATCTGCAGCATTTTGCCATTTACTGGCATGAGGTTCCTGAACAAGTGAATAACATACTTTGTCTTCCCATTTTGCTTCTCCAATTCTATATGTTGGATCTGCTGTAAAGGCAAAATCATGTACATTTTCAGCATGAAATTTCCATATTTTTCTTTCCCCTTTTTTGTATGGTGTTATAATTGATGGGGGCGAGTTCCACTCTTTATTTGCAAAATTTTTAATGTCTAATTTCTCTCTTAATTCTTTAGGTAAAACTTCATTTCTATTTTTAAGAAAACCTGTTGCTTCAACTACATAATTAGACGCAAAATCAAGTTCCACTTCAAAACAACCAAAATTACCATAAAACTCTTTTCCTAAGTGCTGATCTCTTGTCCAGCCAAATTTTGCGTCATAAACACATATTCTAGGATACCAGTGAACCCCATTATAATGTTTAAATCCCCAAGAATTAAAAACAGTCATTCTTCTTCTGACATCACCTTGATCAAAATAAGTTTTAAATTGAATCTGAAATATGCATTTCTCATTTGGATTCAGGTTTTTTGGTAGATAAACTTTTAAGATAGTATTGTCTAGTTCTAGTTTTACATTTTTCCCATCTACAGACAATGACTCAACTATTGTACCAAGCTTTTTATTTTCATACTCTCCGTATTTTGGATTTTTTTTATTTTGAGTTTGTAACTCATCTAAATAGGAGTCAGGTTGAAATGCATTCTGATATAAATGAAAATAAACTGCATCCAGTGTATCTGGAGAATTATTTGTATATATTAATTCTTGATTAGCAGATATTATATCTGTTTCTTCGTCAATTTTTGCTTTAATTATGTAATGAATATCTTGCTGCCAATAACCTTTATGCGGCATTTTATTTTTCCAATAATTTGGGTTATCAGCGTTTTGATACGTGTTAGGTTCTGATAAAGGATTATATAAATAACCATCATTGGGGATGTATTCTTCATATCCATAGTACGGATTGTTTTCATAGTCATAATTAATTATGTCATTTATACTATCTTTTATGTTAGTGTTTTGAGCTTTTGTAAATATTGACAAGCAGATAAATAATAAAAGTATTTTATTCATGTTTTAATTTTTAATTGCTTTTAAACTTAGGTCAAAATTATTAATAGAATTTGTTAAAGCTCCAACAGAAATGTAGTTTACTCCACATTCTGCATATTTAGTAATTGTATTTTCTGTGATGCCTCCACTTGATTCAGTTTCGCATTTATCTCCTATTAAATCAACAGCTAGCTTTGTCATTTTATAATTAAAATTGTCTAAAAGTATCCTCTTAACTCCTTTATTTGATAGTATTTCTTCAACCTCACTTAGGTTTCTGGCCTCAACAATAATATCTAATTTTAGTTTATTTTTAAATAAATAGTTTTGTGTTTTACTTATAGCTTGTGAAATACCTCCTGCATAATCAATATGATTATCTTTAATCATAATCATATCATATAAGCCAAATCTATGGTTTATTCCTCCTCCAATCTCTACTGCCCATTTTTCTATTATTCTATTTAAAGGGGCTGTTTTTCTGGTATCTAATAACTTACATTTAGTATGACTTATTAATTTAGTTAATTTATAAGTTTTTGTAGCAATTGCACTCATTTTTTGCATGCAATTCAATGCTAAACGCTCGCAAGAAAGAATTGATATTGCTTTTCCTTGAAGACTGAATGCAATATCTCCATTTTTTACGACTTCTCCATCTTTTAAATTTTTAGATATTTTTAATTTTGAGTCAAAGTTTTTAAAAATTAATTCTGCTAATTTAATTCCTGCTATTATTCCGTTATCTTTTATTAATAAATTTGCTTTACTTTCTTTAATTTTATTAATACTGGCTAAAGATGTATGGTCCCCACTACCTAAATCTTCTTTTAGTGCATTTTTTATAAACTCATTTATATCTTTGATTTGCATTTATTGGTTTAAATATTTTTTTGGCTTGTGTAATTAGTAGTATATTTACTTATTATTGTCAAAAATACAAAAAATGAAAATTGTATTAGTTTGTTTAGGCGCTACAAATAATCATTATTTGCAAGAAGGTATCTCTAATTATACTAAAAGATTGAAACATTATATTAATTTTGAGATAAAAGAAATTATAGTTTCTAAAAACAAAAAATCTTCGAACAAAAATATTATTATGAATATGGAGTCAGATTTAATATTATCATATCTATCACAAAATGATTACGTTATTTTACTAGATGAAAAAGGTAAGATATATAATTCAAAAAGTTTTTCAAAAAAAATCGAAAATTTTTTGTTACATTCTCAAAAACGTCTGATTTTTATTGTTGGAGGAGCTTTTGGGTTTAATGACAAATTAAAAACTAGAGCTAATGAAATGCTATCACTTTCTAATATGACGTTTTCTCATCAAATAATTAGATTATTATTTCTTGAGCAGCTTTATAGAAGCTTTACAATTATAAATAATCATCCATATCATAATGAATAAATGAAATTAGTATTTGCTACTAACAATTTAAATAAGTTGTCTGAAGTTATTTCTTTAGTAAAAACTAATGCAAGAATATTAAGTCTTGAAGAAATAGGATGTAGTGATGATATTCCAGAAACTTTTCCTACAATAGAAGAGAATGCATTACAAAAAGCAGAATATATTTATAACAAATTTGGTCTTAATTGCTTAGCGGATGACTCTGCCTTAGAAATTGATTTTTTAAATGGAGAGCCAGGTGTTTATTCTGCAAGATACGCTGGAACCAACTCTGATGCAAATAAAAATATAGATAAAGTTTTACAAAAGTTATCTCAAACTGATTTAAGAGGTGCTAAGTTTAGAACAGTTATTGCTTTGATAGTAAATGGAAAAAAATATTTATTTGAGGGAGAATGCTTGGGTCAGATTACACAACAAAAACAAGGTAAACATGGTTTTGGATATGATCCAATTTTTTTACCAGATGGATTTAGTAAAACATTTGCAGAAATGTCTAAATTTGAAAAAGGAAAAATTAGTCATAGGTCTATTGCGGTTAAGAAACTTATTAGTTTTATTAATTCAAAAATTATTGTATAACTATTTATAAAAATAATTATGCAAAAAAAAGATTTTATTTAAAAAAACATTATTTTTGTCAATTATGAATAAAGCGGTAGTTATTGGTAGTGGTTTCTCAGGATTAAGTTGCGCTTCATATCTAGCTAAGTATGGTATGAAGGTAACTGTTCTTGAAAAAAATAATCAGCTAGGTGGTAGAGCGAGGGTTTTTTGTGAACAGGGTTTCAAGTTTGATATGGGGCCAAGTTGGTATTGGATGCCAGATATATTTGAAAGTTACTTTTCTGATTTTAATTTACATGTTAGTGATTTTTATAATTTAATTCAACTTGATCCTGGTTTCAAAATGATTTTTGCAGAGGATGAAATTTCTGTATTTGCTGATTTTAAGAAGACATGTGAGGTGTTTGACAAGTTTGAAGATAATGCATCAATAAAATTGAAAAAGTTTATGCAAAATGCTGCCGCCAAATACAAGGTTGGCATTGAATTTATGTATGATTCTCCAGGTGTTTCCTTCTTAGAGCTCTTTAGTTTAAAATTACTATCAAGTTTAAACAATTTTGATTTACTTAAATCTTACAGTTCTTTAGTAAAAAAATATTTTAAGCATCCTTATTTAATCGCATTACTTGAGTTTCCAGTTTTGTTTTTAGGACAAACAGCTTCAAATATGCCAGCTTTATATAGTTTAATGGCATATTCTGGTATTCAACAAGGCACTTTTTATCCAATGGGTGGATTTAATGAAATTATTCAAGCTCAAATTAACTTATGTAAAAAACTTGGAGTTGTTTTTAAAACATCTTTTGATGTCAGTAATATTAACATTTGTAATGGAAAAGCAATATCAGCCAGCAGTAATTCACACGACAATGAAACAGCAGATTATTTTATTGCTTCTGCTGATTATGCACATGTCGAACAAAATCTACTAGACCCAAAATATAGAAATTATTCAGAAAATTATTGGAATAAAAAAGATTTTTCTCCTTCGTCATTAATTTTTTATCTAGGAATAGATGCAAAAGTTGACAACTTAATACATCATAATTTATTCTTTGATGAAAATATTGATTTGTTTAGTAATGATATTTATGTAAATAAGATTTGGCCAAAAAAGCCTTTGTTTTACGCTAGCTGTCCATCCAAAACTGACAAAACTATAGCTCCAAATGGTAAAGAAAACATATTTTTACTTATGCCATTACCAGCTGGTGTTATCGATTCTGAAGAATTACGTGAAAAATATTTTAATATTATTTTGCATAAACTTGAGAAGTATTGTAAAATGGATATTAGATCCAAAATTGTTTATAAGAAAAGTTATTGCGTTAATGACTTTAAGAAAGATTATTATTCGTATAAAGGAAATGCATATGGATTAGCAAATACTGTATCACAAACAGCAAATCTCAAACCAAAAATATATAATAAAAATGTTAAAAATTTGTTTTACACTGGACAATTAACTGTTCCTGGACCAGGGGTACCACCTTCACTTATTTCTGGAAAATTAGTTGCTGATTACATAATTAAAAATTGTAAATGAAAGAACAAAAAGATATATTTGATTTAGTATCCTTAGAGTGTAGTAAGCAAACAACAAAAGCATACAGTACCAGCTTTAGTTTAGCAATAAGACTTCTCAACAAAGAATATAGAGATGCGATATATTCTATTTATGGTTTTGTTCGCCTAGCTGACGAAATTGTAGATACTTTTCATAATTACAATAAAAAAAAATTATTAAACCAGTTGCGTAATTCAACTAAAGAGTCAATTAAAGAAAAAATTAGTTTAAATCCAATAATTAATAGTTTTCAGTATACCGTCAATAGATACAATATCGATTGGACACTGATAGATAGTTTTTTACAAAGTATGGAATATGATTTAGATCATACAAAATGTACTACTGATTCATATAAACAGTATATTAGAGGTTCAGCTGAAGCAGTAGGTTTGATGTGTTTGTATGTTTTTACAACAAACAAAACTACAAAATATAAAGATTTGAAGCCTTACGCCGAGTCATTAGGATCTGCTTTTCAAAAAATAAATTTTTTAAGAGATTTAAGTGATGATTATAATCACTTACATAGGGTGTATTTTCCTAACTTGGATATATCTAAATTTGACAATGTTCAAAAGAAAAGTATCGAAGAAGATATTGAAAAGGAGTTTATACATGCTTTAGCAGGTATTAAATTACTTGATAAAAAGGCACAAAAAGGAGTTTATTTGGCTTTTAGATATTACGTTTGTTTATTTAATAAAATTAAAAATTTAGATGCTTCATACATTCTTAAAAATAGAGTTAGGGTATCTAATTTTAATAAGATTATGATATTAATTTTTTCACAGTTTTCATTTAAATTAAAGTATTAAAATGCTAAAATATCTTATTCTTTTTTTATTCTCTATTTATAGTTTTTTACTCATCGCGGATGATATTACTCAAATAAGAAATATGTATATTTCTTCTGTAGAGAGTGAAAACAAGTGTGAAGCTTTTGGAAAATATATGATGAGTTTAAAGCATGAAAAAAATAACTTATATCAAGCCTATTTGGGTTGTTATTATTTCATTAAATGTCAATATGCATCAAACAACCTACAAAAATTTAAATATTTTAACATAGGAAAAGAGTTACTTGAGTCATCTATTCAAAAAAATTCAAGTTCAATTGAGCTTAGATTTCTTCGCTATAGTATTCAAGTCAATCTTCCAAGGATATTATTTTATAGCGAAAATATTGAAAATGATCTTGATTTTGTACAATTTCATTTGAAGTTAATGAAAGATGAAAACTTAAAAAAATATATATTAATCTCTTTAAATAATTTAAATAAATGAATTTTTTAATCGTTATTACCACTTTTATTTTTATGGAATTTGTAGCTTGGAGTGTTCACAAATATGTTATGCATGGTTTTTTGTGGAGTTTACATAAAGACCATCACGTTGTTGATAAGGACAAGGTATTTCAAAAAAATGATTATTTCTTTTTGATATTTGCAATTCCTTCAATGTTATTAATTTTTATTGGCTATGAAGGTTTTAGTTATCAATTATTTATTGGTGTCGGAATTGCTGCTTATGGATTTGCTTATTTTATTGTTCATGAAATTATTATTCATAGAAGACTTCCAGCGCCAAAGAACACTAAAAGTAAATATATAAAGGCAATTAGAAAAGCACATAAAATTCATCATAAAAATCGAGGTAAACATGATGGGGTGAATTTTGGTATGTTAATTGTTCCATGGAAATACTTTAAGAAATAATGTCAACATATTTTCAAGTTTTATTTTTTTCATTTTTAATTCCCTTTTTATTTTCGTTTCATCCAAAAATTAATTTTTATAAGAAATGGTCTGCCTTCTTTCTTTCGAATTTTTTAGTTTCTATTCCTTTTTTAATTTGGGATGAAATTTTTGTAAGAATAGATGTTTGGGGCTTCAATAAAGAACATTTATCCGGTTTGACTATTTTTAGTTTACCCATTGAAGAAATATTATTTTTTATTGTAATACCTTATTGTTGTGTTTTTACATATGAAGTGCTTTCAGTTTTTTTTTCAAAAGTAATTTTTTCAACTAAGATTATAAACTTTATTTTTGGTTCTACATTACTAATTTTAGGTTTCATATTCAGTGACAGGTTATATACTTTTTATACATTTTCAACTTTAGGATTATTTTTAATTTTTTTATTTAAGTATAATAAGTCATTCTTGAAAGATTTTTATATTACTTATTTTTTAATAACAGTTACATTTTTTATAATTGTTAATGGTATTTTAACAGGAGGTATGACTGGTGGCTCAGATCCCTTAAATAGTCCACCTGTATGGTACAACAATTCTGAAACCTTAAATATTAGATTTTGGACTATTCCCATTGAAGATTTCTTTTACTCTTTTCTTCTGCTTTTGTCTAATATTTACCTATATGAGTTTTATAAAATTAAACTTTATGAAAAGAAGTAATAGTGATAAAGATATTATTTTGATTACAGGGGCTACAGGTCATCTGGCTACCTATTTGTCCTCTTTTTTATCAGATGAATATGAACTTAGGTTTTTAACTACAAAAAAAACTATTGTAGATTCAAAACTATATTTTTATTGGAATATTAATAAAAAATTCATAGACCCTAATTGTGTTAAAAATTGCAAATATGTTATACATCTAGCTGGTTATTCAATTCTTAACAGATGGTCAAAAAAAAATAAAAAAATAATATATGAAAGTCGTGTTAGTTCTACCAAAATGCTATTCGAACTTTTTAAATCAAAAAATATAAAGCCCGAAGCTTTCATGTGTTCTTCAGCTGTAGGCTTGTACAAAGATTCTGAAAATATTATAACAGAAGAGTCAGCAGTTG
>CEWK01068222.1_pt1 | contig 22799 bp, 18 predicted proteins | sample 531431 | NCBI WGS metagenome assembly CEWK01 (sample SAMEA2623059, study PRJEB7988) | marine metagenome | isolation source: saline water (ENVO:00002010), including
CTTAACCCTATCAATTAAAGGGATACCACCTTGGTTACCAGCTAAGTCTGTCATCACATCATAATTTCTAAACATCACTGTTTCGATAGCATCTAGTTCAGCATGTGCGTCGGCAACTAGGGTTTGAGTGTGAGTATCGCCTGCAAGTTTAGCTGGGTCACTAGATGCTTTATTGTTAGCACCTTCAATAAATAACTCAAGCATTCTTTTGGTAGCACCTATGGCTGGTGTGGATACTGCTCTTACGAATAATTGACCCCATGGAATTTTAAATAGGTCATTTTTATTAACATCATAACCAGGATTAGTAAGATTGAATCCATCAGATTGTTTATGGGTTCTGTATTCTGGAACAAAAACATCTTTCACAATGACATCTTGACTTCCGGTAGCTTTGAGCCCCATTGAGTGCCAGGTGTCGTTGATTTCATAATCTTCTCTAGGCAATAAAAATGTTCTGTACTCTGGTGCACCACCTTCTGGAGGAAAAACAAGTGCCCCTAGCAATGCCCATTCGCAATGCTCTGAACCACTAGACCACTGCCAATGACCAGACAGCTTGAAGCCACCTTCAACTAATTCAACTTGACCTAATGGTGCATAAGACGAGGAAACTAGGGTATCAGGATCATCCCCGTAGACTTCTTTTTGTGCTTTGTCATCGTAAAGAGCTAATTGGAATGGGTGGATTCCAACAACACCTAGAACCCAAGCGGTAGACATACATCCTTGAGCAACTCTTATCTGAACCTCTGAGAAAGTATGTGGATCCAATTCATAGCCACCATATTTTTTTGACTGTAGTATTTTAAAAAAACCAGCATCCTTAAAATCTTGAATTGTTTCTTTAGGAATTCGCCTATCATTATTTGCAGAATTAGATCTTTCTCTTAATACAGGTATCATTGCCTCAGCTTTTGAAATAAGCTCATCATGCAGCGATTGATTAGTTCTTTCAGTTTGTGTTGAAAATTTGTATGACATATTATTTATACCTCGTTAATAATTTTAATGATAGGATTTTATTACACAATTCATAATTGCGTAATATTATTATTATTTATTACGTAAAAAAATAATATTTAGATTTTATAACATGATTAATAGTAAATATATTAATTTATATAACAGATTACTCTATCTGTACGCATTATTACTTATCCCATTTTTTGTTCATGCTAATGTCAGCGTTTTAACTACTTCAGGATTAAGTACTGCCATTAAAAGTAATGATGTTTATGTTTGGAAAAATATACCTTATGCAAAACCACCGATTGGAGATTTAAGATGGAAAGCTCCAAAAGAAATTCTATCTTCAAATGAGGTTTTATCCGGCAAAGGAAGTGGCTGTATCCAGGAGCCATCTGTGTATGCAGGCCTTGAGGGAGAGGGAGTAGTTGGATCAGAGGACTGTTTGTATCTAGACATTTATCAGCCAGAAAAAAATAGTAACGATAAATTACCTGTTATGTTTTGGATCCACGGTGGAGGTAACACAACTGGAACAAAAGATTATTATAATTTTTCAAAATTATCTGCTTCGAGGGGAATTGTTGTTGTAGTAATTAATTACAGACTTGGCCCTCTAGGATGGTTTCGTCACCCAGCAATTCAATCTCTTCAAGAGGGAGTAGACAAATCTTCAAATTTTGGAACTTTGGACATAATTTTGGCACTTAAGTGGGTGCAAAAAAATATACACAACTTCGATGGTGATAAAAACAATGTAACAATTTTTGGTGAATCCGCAGGCGGGCATAATGTAATGACAATGTTGGTAACGCCACTTTCCAATGGACTTTTTCATAAAGCTATTTCTCAATCAGGATATACGACTTCCCCCACGGCTGAAGAATCCCTTGGAGTCTCAAGCAACAACTCAGTAATTAATGATTTTGGTTCATTAAATGTATTTAGCAATGCTTCCGTCTCGAAGATAACAGACAATATTATCAAAAACTTTAATGAACTTGATTTGCAATCTCAAAGAAGGTTTTTAAAAAACTTAAAAGCAGAGGATTTTCTTTCAATATATCTTGAACTGGAGAAAAAAACATTCGACTACATTCCATTGGTTAACAGAGATGGAATTGTGATTCCAGATGAAGGAATACTGTCTGCTCTTGGAAATAAAAAATATGCAAAAAATGTCCCTGTAATTTTTGGCTCCAACAAAGATGAATTATCTTTATGGCTTGGTGTAAATAATTATTTTTCTAAAAGAACCTATCCATTCACAAGACTTATACCAATCCCAAAAATTGAATTAAAAAATCCCGAGCTATATAAATTATGGCTGAGTGTCAGATCTGAGGCTTGGAAACTTAGAGGAGTTGATGAGCCACTTCTTCAATTAGAAAAAGCAGGATATAGAAATATTTATGCATATAGATTTGACTGGGATGATCAAAAGAAAAGTTTTTTGGCAGATTTTCCAAATATGATAGGTGCCGCACACGGGCTTGAAATAGCTTTTCTTACAACAGAATATAAATTTGGACCAGTCTCAAGCTATGTTTACCCAAAAACTGATGAAAGAGATCAGATGGAGGAGACTTTCTTAAGTGCGTGGTCAAATTTTGCAAAAGAAGGAGTGCCAATTATTGAAAATGCTAGTGTTCAGTGGGAAAGGTATGAGTCTTCTAAACAAACTTTTGTGGTTCTTGATAATTCAAGTCAATTACGTTTAATGTCTGAAATAAAAAATATGGATGAGATCCTTGATTTTGCAAATAGTAATGCAGCCACAGAGCTAGAAAAATGCATTTTAGTAAGGGAGACAGTAATTAACATTGGAGATCCTAATATATCACTACTTAATAATTGGAATAATGGATCATGTAATAGGTTTGATCTTGAATTTGAGCTAAGAAAAATTGAAGATGACTTAATCAGTAAATATGGTCAAGTTTCATTATTCTAAAAGTATCCTATTTCTAATTTCCCTAGGATTAATTGGATGTGGATCAGACGTGCCTCCAGGTTTTGTGGAGGGTGCTCCCCGTGAGGAAAAAAAGATCTATGAATCTGATTTAAAGTTTTACAAGACCAAAGAGGATTTATTTCAATCCTCACAAAAGGACATTGATGACACACAAATTCTTTTTGGTGACCTTCATGTTCATACTACGTATTCCATTGATGCTTTTACATTGGAATTACCAATGATGGGCCTACAAGGAATTCATGATAGTTCGATGGCATGCGATTTTGCTAGATATTGCGCAAACTTAGACTTTTTTAGTTTCAATGATCACGCAGAGAGCTTAACTCCTGAACATTGGCAAGATCAAAAAGAGATTATTCAACAATGCAATATAAACTCCACTGATGCAGTTACAGCTGATTTAACTGTTTTTCCAGGTTGGGAATGGACACAAATAGGCAACACTACTGAAAATCATTGGGGCCACAGAAATGTTATTTTTAAGGATTTAGATTCTTTACCTGCTCGACCAATAGGATCAAGAACTCCGGATTCTGGACTAGGGGTGTTTAACATGACAAGGCAGGCAATCAATGCTAGATGGATAGATCCATTAAATTTTAAAAGATACTCTGATTTAGAATGGTTGCTTGATAGAGTTGCTGAGATACCCTTTTGTGATAATCGATCTAGTGTTCATGAACTACCTCTTGATTGTTATGAATACGCAGAAACACCTAGAGATCTTTTTAGCAAACTTGATGAATGGGGCCATGATTCAATTGTTATTCCTCATGGAACATCTTGGGGCTTTCATGTTCCTTACAACACTTCTTGGGATAATAGATTAAACGTTGAGGGGCATGATCCCAAAAAACAAATTCTTCTTGAGGTTATGTCAGGGCATGGAAACAGTGAAGAGTTCAAAAGTTTTTTTGGTGCTGGATTGAATGATGATGGATCAATGTATTGTCCTGAGCCAACCAGTGACTTTTTACCTTGTTGCTGGCAAGCGGGGGAGATGATGAAGGCAAGATGCGAGGGTTTGTCTGAATCTGAGTGCTCTGCAAGAGTTGAATTAGCCAAACAATATACACTCGAGGCAGGACCTTACTCTAATATGGTATTCCCTGAAGCTGAACCCGAAGAGTGGTTAAACTGCAATCAGTGCACAGATTGTTTTAAGCCTGCTTTTAATTACAGGCCAAAGCAATCTGCACAGTATGCACTAGCTTTAACTAATTTCTCTGAGGATGGTCAGAGATATAATTTTGGATTCGTAGCTTCCACTGACGATCACACCGCAAGACCTGGTACAGGTTATAAACAATATGAACGTAGGAAAATGACATTTGCTGCAGGTGTAAAATCTTCTCTTTTTGATTATAAGTATTCCGCAGAAGACCCTAATTTTCCTGAATTACCCAGCACTCTTCCTGGAGAATCTCAGACAGACAGTGAAAGGAACTCAAGCTTTGCTTATCCTGGCGGACTCGTAGCCGTGCATTCAAAATCAAGATCTCGTGATGACATTTGGCAAGCATTAAAGGATAAAAATGTATACGGTACTTCTGGCCCAAGAATTTTGCTTTGGTTTGATTTATTAAATGGGCCAAATGGTGAGGCTCCGATGGGAAGTGCAGTTACCATGATTTCTAATCCTACGTTCAGAGTCAAAGCTGCAGGTAGCTTCAAACAAATTCCAGGTTGTCCTGAAAATTCGATTGATTCACTTTCAGAAGAAAGATTGGATTATTTGTGCTCAGGAGAATGCTATAACCCTAGCTCAGAAAGATATTTGATTGATAGAATTGAGATAATAAAAATTACCCCACAGGAATATCAAAGTGAGCCTATAGAACCTTTAATTCAGGATAATTGGAAGGTTATTAACTGCCCAAAATCAAACTCAGGATGCGTAGTCGAGTTTGAAGATCCAGAATACTCTCGCGATAGTACATATTATATAAGAGCCATTCAGGAAGGCACACTTGCTATTAATGGCAAGAATATAACAATTGATGAAGGCGGAGATGTTAATATTTGTAAAGGTAGTTATAAAACAGATCTTAATGATGATTGCCTTTCAATAACAGAAGAAAGGGCTTGGTCATCACCGATATACTTATTTAAACCCTGATTTAATTTTGTTAAGAGTTGAACGTTTTATCTTTAGAAGTTCACCAACGCGATAAAAAATATTTTCTTCATATGGATCAATTTTTCCATCAGCAATAATTAGCATCCATATATCTTTAAGTAAGTTCTCTTTTTGTGACCTATCAAAATTAATGTTAATACCCTTAATTTCTTCAAAAAAAGAAGTTGAGTTATTCATTTTTTTATATGCATTAAGATAAGTTTTTTCCTTATCTTCATTTGGGTAATTCTCTTGAATGTATTGCAAGACATTATCCATTTCATCTTTTGCGATACTCCCATCAGCCAAAGCAACATGCATTAAAAGATCTAGCGCAACAAAATCTACTTTTTTAACTTCTTCACTAACTTCTTTATTTTTTTTTAGAAAATTAAACATCTTTAAGCTCTCTTTTAACAATTTCTAATAAGTTGTTTCTAAAAATGCCTGTAATAGTGGCAAACAGAATTTTAATATCAAGTTTTATTGACTTAATTTTTGGATATATAGCATCAATTTTACTTAACAATTTTGGATCACTCATATCATGGCCTGTAACCTGTGAAAGCCCTGTGATTCCAGGCTTATGATCAAACACTGACAAGCTATCTCTATTATCCCTTAGAGCAACTTGATTGCTAAGACCAGGTCTATGACCAATTAAATTTAAATCTCCCTTCAAAACATTTATAAGTTGCGGAAATTCATCTAGCTTTAATTTTCTTGCAAATCTTCCAATAGTTAAATAACTATCTTGCTGAATTTCATGAGTGCCTTTATTTGGTGTGTCATTTTTCATTGTTCTCAATTTATAGATATCGAAGCACCTTTTATTTTTACCTAGCCTTTGTTGTGAAAATAATAAAGGTCTTCCATCCTCTAACAATAAAAGAAATGAATAAACTAAAAAAAATGGCAACACAACAATCAGGCCTGCAACACAAATAATATTTCTTACTAATATCTTAAACATTAAAAAAATATATTTGATTAAAAATCTTCCATAGATTCAAATTTAAAGTTATTCGTTAAAAGTTAATTATAATATGACTAATGAATATTGTTTTGAGTGGTTTCAGTGGTTCTATAGGAAAAACTATATTCAATAGTTTCGTTTCCGCGGAATATAATTTTTTTCCATATAACATGCGCAATTATAGGCTTGAATTTGGGCATGATTTGGAAAATTTTGATGTGTTCATTCATCTGGCCTCTCTAAATGCAAATCTTCAAAATCAGAATCATTTTCAAGAAGAGCTCAATCTTTCTAAAAAAGCATTAAGTTTTTGTATAAAGAGAAAAATAAAACATATGATTTTTTTTAGTACATCTCAAATATATTCCGAGAAAAATTCCATCAATGGATCTATAGATGAGGCAGCCAACATTCAACCAGAAAACATTTATGCTAGTGCTAAATTAGAGTGCGAAGAATTTTTATTAGAGGCTTGCAAACAATATGGTGTAGGCTTGACCATTCTTAGATTGCCTCCTTTTGTAGACCTTAAAAGCAGCACCAAGGTATCAAAATTAATTAAATTCAGTTCAAGATTAAAAGTTTTCCCTGTCTTTGAAGGAGCAAATAAAAATAGAAAATCATTTCTAACAAAAAAAAATCTCATCAGTGTTGTAGATAAGGCGCTTTCAAGAGAGGGAGATAATTCAGAGAATTTACTAGTTTTTAATGTTGCTGACAAAAGACCTATCTCAACAAACGATCTTGTTAAGGCTTTTCATAAAAAAATGGAAAGTCATGTTGTTTATATTAATATGCCAAAGTTCATCGAGATCTTTGTTTCGAAAATACCCATCATTAAGAAGATTTATTTTAATTTAACAGATAATTTCTCGCTAAATGTTTCGCGCTTTGAAAAGCGCTATAATTGCTCTCTACTCGAAACAAAGAATTCAATTGAACTATGAACGTAATCGGCAATAGGCTTTCTAGCCTAAATAGAAAAACAAAACTTGCCATTATTGTTTCAAGCGATTTAATAATGGCTTTAACTGCTTGGATAATTTTTGGGCCACCATTAATTAATGCTGTAGGAACAAATTTCAGCATAACAATTCTTGATACAGTGCTTAATCAGTTTTTTCAGTTTTTTTTCCCAGCGGTCTTAGCAGTTTTATTTATGAATTTCTTTGGATTTTATAGGTCAATCATAAGATTTTTTGACTCTGTTGATTCAATTTTAGTTTCAATTTTTGGATCAATGATATTTGGATTTGGTTGGTCATTAATATATCTTTCACAAATTACTCAGGCCACTTCAACAATTTTTTTTGTTGCAATTTTACAAGGGTTTGTCCTTTCAGTAATGTTCTATGCGCTTTTAAACACTACGCGAGATATTGCCAAATTAATCTTATATCCTTACACAATTGAAGATACAGCTAACCCTGTGGTCATATACGGAGCAGGCGCAGCTGGAAAAGAGTTAATGCAGGCCATACTCTTAGATAGAACTAAAAATCTTGTTGCCTTTTTCGATGACTCCAGAGATTTAAAAAATAGATTGATAAATAATATTCCAATTTACGGCTCTATTGAAAAATTAAAATCACTCCGAGATAACAATAATGATCTAGAGGTTTTATTAGCAATACCTAGTCTTGAATCAGAAAAAAGGAGAGATGTTATTGCAAAACTTGAAAAATTAAAGATATCTGTAAGAACTGTCCCAGCATTTCATGAATTAATTTTTGATTCAAAAAAAATGTCTGATATTCAGAATTTATCTCTAGATGATTTGTTGCCTCCAAGAGAAATTGACAATTTAATAGTAAATAATAGTGAATCAAGGGAATTTTTAGTTACTGGAGCAGGGGGCTCAATAGGTTCTGAGATAGTTAGACAATTAATAAACTATAATCCAAAAAAAATTATACTTTTTGAGATTTCAGAATTTAATCTTTTTAAGATATTTGAAGAAATCAAAGCGCTAATAAAAGAAAAGGATCTTGGAACAGAGATTCATCCAATTCTAGGAGACATAAAAGATAGAAATCATTTAAGAAGACTTTTTAATTCGCATGATATAGATACTATCTATCACGCTGCCGCATATAAGCATGTTCCACTTGTTGAAGACGTCAATAATATTTCAAAATCCATAGAGAATAATTTGTTAGGTACCTTTAACCTTGCAGAGGAATCAATTTCTGCAAAAGTTAAATCTTTTGTACTCATTTCAACTGATAAAGCTGTTAGGCCAACAAACATTATGGGTGCAACAAAGAGGCTTGCTGAAATTGCTATACAAGTTTTAAATCATAAAAAACTGAGTACAAAATTATGCATGGTCAGATTTGGAAATGTAATTAACTCCTCTGGATCAGTCATCCCACTTTTTTTAGACCAAATTGCAAATGGAGGACCAGTAACAATTACTCACAAAGATGTAGAAAGGTATTTTATGACAATCCCTGAGGCATCAAATTTAGTTTTACAGGCAGGAGAAATGTCAAAGGGTGGAGAAGTTTTTATTCTTGATATGGGAGAGCAAATGAAGGTTATTGACATTGCAAAAAAATTAATTCACCTTTCAGGTAGAAGTGTTGCTGAAACATCTAACAAAGAAGGAATTGAAATCATTGAAGTTGGTCTAAGAGATGGAGAAAAGATGTTTGAGGAATTACTAATTTCTGGAAATGAAGAAAAAACCTCTAATTCTAGGATCTTTAAATCCAATGAATCATTTGTAACACATGAGGAGCTCAATGAAATTATTAAGGATATGTCAGACGCTATTACAAAAAATGATACTAATAAAATAACAGAAATAATGACAAAATATGTGGATGGTTTTAAATATGAATAAGAGTTTTTTGTTTGCTTTACCTTTACTGTTGATAATTCTAATTGGTTCCTCTGACTCTGGAAAAATGACCAACCATGATTTAAGCATTCAATCATTAGATGATTTTAATCTTTCTCTTCCAGAGGGATTTAAGATAGAGCTCTTTGCAAGTGGTTTAGGCACACCCCGGCAAATGACTGAAACTGATGATGGATATATTATTGTAGGCACTATCAAAGAGGGAGATATATATGCTCTTAAGGACACTGATGGAAATGGCCAAGCTGATTATTCAAAAAAAATTCTTTCATCCTTAGAACAACCGTCCGGAATAGCTTTTAATAATGGGTCAGTTTTCTTTTCAGAGATCAGCAAAATCTCAAAAATTATCGACATAGACTCAAAACTTAATAATCAAGAACAATCTTTTGAAGCAGAGGTTGTGAACGTAATTGATAACTTGCCTGCAGATACTTGGCATGGGAGAAAGTGGCTAAAATTCGGAGCAGATGGAGGACTCTATTTTAATATTGGAGCTCCATGTAATGTTTGCTTAAATGATGATGATCGTTATGCGACCATTCTAAAATTTATTGATGGTAAATACTCTGTATATGCTCGAGGTGTAAGGAATAGCGTAGGTTTTGATTTTCATCCACAAACAAACAAGTTATTTTTTACAGACAATGGTCGTGACTGGCTAGGTGATGATTCGCCTTCTTGTGAATTAAATGTTGCCAATCATGCTGAGCAGTTTTTTGGTTTTCCATATCATCATGGAAAAGATGTTCAGGATCCTGAATTCGGAAATATCAATCACGGTTATGAAATTAATAAACCAATCTTTGAGTTAGGGCCCCATGTTGCTCCTACAGGAGCAGATTTCTATTCTGGAAATATGTTTCCTGATAGCTACAAGAATAATCTTTTTGTTACCTTGCATGGATCTTGGAATAGGTCTCAAAAATCAGGATATAAAGTCGTAAGAATTATTTTTGATACCGATGATCAACCCCAAATGCAAGATTTTTTGGTTGGCTTCCTAAAGGGTGAGGAAGTCTTAGGTAGGCCTTCCTCTCCGTTTGAAATGTCAGATGGTAGCCTCTTAATTTCTGATGATAAACTAGGTAATATTTATAGAATAAGCTACGAGGGTTAGAAAGCTCTTAAATATCTCATGGAATCATCAAACTTACTTTCTTTGGTAAATGTTGCTAAAGAAGCTGCTAAAAATGCTGGTAAAAAGCTCTTTGAAGAATTTCAAAGACCACAAGAAGTACTTCTGAGCAAAGGGAGGGACATAAAATTAGCAGTAGATGAAATTGCTGAGAAAATAATTATTGATTACTTAAAAGAAGGTTCAAAATTACCTATATTATCGGAGGAAGCTGGAATAACAGATGATCTAGGGTCTGAATTCTGGGTTGTTGATCCATTAGATGGAACCTCAAACTTCTCTAGGAGTATACCAATTTGTTCTTCGTCAATTTCACTCATAAAGGATGGCAGACCTAATATAGGAGTTATTTATGATTTTTTAAATAATAATCTATATTGGGGTGCCGATGGCATGGGTGCTCATTGTAATGAAATACCTATTCAAGTTTCTAACGTTAGCTCTAAATCGGAGGGAACTTTAATGACAGGGATTCCAGCAAAAGACCATTACTCAAATTCTGAATTTGAAAAAATGATAGATTATTTCCAGTCATGGAAAAAGGTAAGAATGATTGGATCTGCAACTATGGCAAATGTTTTTGTAGCATCAGGAAAAGCTGATCTTTATCAAGAGAATGATATTTTTTTATGGGATGTCGCCGCAGGAGCGGTCTTGGTTAAAGAGGCAGGAGGTAAAATTTCAATTTCTGAGCCAACAAAAGAATTTCGCGTCAATGCTATTTTCTCTAATGGATTGTTATGGTGAAGTTAAAATCTTCGGATTTAGTAGCAGTTACCTCTAGATCGTTCTCACAAAATGAGGTGCTTGTAAATGAATTAAGAAATCATTTCAGTCAAGTAAAACTTAATGAAACCGGTGAAACTCTTAAAGGAGAATCTCTAAGGGTTTTTTTAGATAATGCTGATAAAGCAATTATCGGAATTGAAGAAATTAATAAAGACTTACTAAGTCAATTACCCAAATTAAAAATGATCAGTAAATATGGTGTTGGACTTAACAACATTGATATTGAAGCATGCAAAGAGCTAGGTGTTGAAATTGCATTTACCCCTGGTGCAAACAAATCAAGTGTTGCAGAATTTGCATTGCTACTTATATTGAATGCATTGAGGAGAATTGACTCAAATAAAGATGAAATTATCAACAATCATTGGTCACAACAAAAGGGACGAGGGCTTTTAGGAAAAAGAATTGGTATTTTAGGTATGGGTAACATTGGCAAGGAATTAATTAAATTATTAGCACCATTTGACACTGAAATATTTTTTTATGATCAGCTTGCACAAACTGTCGAAGTCAATAAATCAATAAAAATTTCACAAGTCACCCTAGATGAATTGTTAACGAATAGCGAAATAATTTCTATCCATTTACCACTTACTCCTGAAACTAAAAATATAATAAACTCTGAAATTTTAGATAAAATGAAAAAAGATGTCATTTTGATAAATACTGCTCGGGGTGGAATTGTAAATGAGGACTCATTATTTGATTTTTTAAAAAATTATCCAAAATCTTTTGCATCTTTTGATGTTTTCGAAGCAGAGCCAGCTTTTGATAATAAATTACTAACTTTAGAAAATTTTTTTGCGACATCACATAGGGCAAGCTTAAGCATAGATGGTATTCTATCTATGGGTAGGGCTGCAATTAGAGGCCTTATTAAAAAATGAATAAAAAAAATTTATCAATTGGCACTTGGTTAACTATCCCAAATGAGGCCATAGCTGAAATTTTTGCTCAATCAGGATTTGAATGGATAGTAATTGATTTAGAGCACTCTGCAATTAATATTAATCAAGCTGAGAAATTAATTAGAGTGATTGATCTTGCTGGTTCAAAACCTATGGTTCGACTTTCAGGCCATGACTCTAATCAAATTAAAAGAGTATTAGATTTTGGTGCCTCAGGTATTATCGCTCCCATGGTTGATACTTATGAGCAAGGAAAAAATATTTTAGAGGCCTCAAAATATTATCCTGATGGCAAGAGAAGTATGGGACTTTACAGGGCTCAGGGATACGGGAGTAAACATAGAAAAGAACAATACTTAACTCAAACATCCAAAGAGATAAAGGTTTACTTTCAAGTAGAATCTAAAGAATGTGTAGAAAACGTTGAAAAAATATTTGAATTGCCAATAGATGGCTATTTTATTGGGCCATATGACCTTTCAACCTCATTAGGTGCTCCAGGAGATTTTAATTCAAGTGAATTTGTAGAAGCAGAAGAGTTTGTTCTTAATGCTGCAAAAAAAAGAGGACTTGAAAGAGGCTTTCATCTTGTGGAACCATCTCCAGAAGAGCTTAAAAATTTATTTAATAAGGGCTACTCAAAAGTAGCATATAGCGTCGACTTTCGCATGCTTGAAAATGCTTCTTCAAAACCTTTTGAGTAATGAGTAAGACTTTGGGTGTTGTTCCTGTTCGAATGGAATCATCTAGGTTTCCAGGTAAGCCGCTTCAACTAATCCATGGTATTCCTATGCTAGCTCATTGTTATGAAAGAGCATTGCTTTCTGATTGCGACTCTGTTTATATTTCTACACCTAATATGGAAATCGTTGATTGGTGTAAACAAATGAATATTTCATGTGTTTTAACTGGACGTCATCATGAGAGAGCTACTGATAGAGCGGAAGAAACGCTTAGAATCTTAGAAAAACAAAATAATATCTTTGAACATATAGTTTTAGTTCAAGGCGATGAACCTCAGGTTAGTCCGAATGAAATAAATAGCATTATTCACACTATAAAAAGTACGAATGCAAGTGTGGTAAATACAGTAATTCAAGTAGATTCTACAGAAGCTGAAAGTTCAGATGTGGTAAAGGCCGTAATCGGTAAAGATAACAATGTACTAATTTTTTCAAGATCAAAAATCCCATTTAATGGAGAGAATTTTTACAGACAAATGGGAATGATAGCTTTCTCAAATAGAGCATTAAAGGAGTATTCTGCTCTTACGCCCACCTTTCACGAAGAAGTAGAGTCTATAGACATGATGAGATTTCTGGATAATGATATCTCAATAATTGCCCATGAGTCTTTTTCTCATGTAATTGGGGTCGATAGACCGAAGGATTTGGAAAAGGTTATATCTTTATTTGCTGGAGATAAATTTCTAAGTTCATACAGTGATAAATACTCTTAAAACAAATTAATATAATTATGAATGGTTTAGTATGGTTAAGATCAGATTTAAGAATAGACGATAATCCAGCGCTAAACATAGCAGATAATGAATGTGAAAAGATTGTGTGCTTGTACTTGCTATCTGAGAAAGAATGGAAGACTCATAACAACGCAAATGTAAAGCTAGACTTCATAATTCAAAATTTATCAAACCTATCCAAAGATCTTAAAAAGCTTAATATACCTCTGATTGCCGCATCTATAAAAAACTTTGACTCAATACCAAATCAAATTGCTGAATTTTCTAAATCCAATAACATTTCAAAATGTTATTGGAATAATGAGTTTGGTGTCGATGAGCAAGAAAGAGATCAGAAGGTTCAAAATATGCTTGAAATTTCTCAAATTGATTATCAGTCTTTTGATGAACAAATTGTATTTAAGCCAGGAACTTTATTAACAGGTCAAGGTAAACCTTTTTCAGTTTTTACCCCATTTAAGAAAAAATGGATTGAAAACTTTTCAATAGATCATTTGGAAATAGAATCAGACATATCTGTTAAAAAAAATTTTAATGTTATGAATACATTTAATGATGAAATCTCTTTCGTTCAAGATCATGATGTAGACATGAGTTTATGGCCTGCTGGCGAGCTGGCAGCAAAAACAAGATTAGAAAACTTTCTTAATCATAAAGTTTTTAATTACTCAAAAGATAGAAATGATCCAATACTCGATGGCACAAGCAGAATATCTCCCTATTTAGCTGTAGGAGTTATTTCAAATCGTCGCTGCATATTAGAAGCCCTTAAGTTAAATGATTTTGAATTACAGGCTGGTAACAAAGGGATATGTAAATGGATTGATGAGATTATTTGGAGAGAATTTTATAAAAATATTATGCATTCCTTTCCAAGAGTTAGCATGAATCAGCCATTTAATATGTCTACCAAATCAATTCAGTGGAGGTATAACGAAGAGGAAATAAAGGCCTGGAAAAATGGTAAAACAGGCTTTCCTCTAATTGATGCTGCAATGCTTCAATTAAAATATGAAGGCTGGATGCATAACAGGTTAAGGATGGTGGTAGCAATGTTTTTTACAAAGAATTTGCTCCATGATTGGCGAATCGGTGAAGCCTTTTTTATGGAAAACTTAATTGATGGCGACTTTGCATCTAATAATGGAGGTTGGCAGTGGAGCGCCTCAACAGGAACAGATGCTGCGCCATACTTTAGAATTTTTAACCCAGTAACACAGTCACAAAATTTTGATACGGAAGGACGATTTATAAAAAAATATTTACCTCAATTGGCATCACTCAATGATAAGGAAATTCATTTACCCTCACCTGAGTGTCTATATGAAATTGATTATCCTAGCCAAATTGTTGATCTTAAATCTTCTAGGTTAAGAGCTATTGAAGTATTTAAAGCCAACAAATAACAATATAAATTTCACTTATTTTATAAATAAATATTATTAATAATCATTACTGTTTATGTATAATCTCATTACTTAAATAGGGAAAAGTTACATGAAAAAAGAGCATAGATTTTACATCAATGGTGAATGGATTGATTCATCCTCAACCGAGCTTATAGAGATTGAAAATCCATCAACAGAGGAAGTTATTGGTACTATTTCTGCTGGTACAAAAGAAGATATAGATCTTGCAGTCGCTGCAGCAAAAAACGCATTTGATTCCTTTGGGTTTACATCAAAAGAAGATAGGATTGCAATTTTAGAAGAAATTATAAAAAACTATGAGGAATCAGCTGAGGATTTAGCATTATGCATATCTGAAGAGATGGGTGCACCACTATGGCTTTCTCAAGTCGCGCAAGTTGCATCTGGCTTAGGACACTTTAAAGATACTTTAGCGGTCTTGAAAGACTTTGAATTTGAGTCAAATGAAGACCATTACTTAGTAAGAAAAGAACCAATTGGTGTTGTTGGAATGATCACTCCATGGAATTGGCCCATGAATCAAATGTGCACAAAAATTGCTTCAGCATTGGCTGCTGGCTGCACCATGGTCCTAAAACCTAGCGAAATAACCCCTTTCTGTTCAGTAATGCTAACTGACATCTTAGATAAATCTAATTTACCTAATGGAGTTTTTAATTTAGTTCATGGATATGGGCCTGTTGTTGGAGCAGCTTTATCTGAGCACCCTGATGTAGATATGATGCACTTTACAGGATCAACCAGAGCAGGGGTAGCTGTTGCTCAAGCATCTGCTCCAACTGTTAAAAGGGTGGCTCAAGAGTTAGGTGGAAAATCAGCAAATATAATTCTTCAAGATGCAAATCTTGAAAAGGCAGTAGCTGCAGGCGCAAACCATTGTTTTTTAAATACTGGGCAATCATGTAATGCTCCCACAAGAATGTTGGTACATTCGTCTCAATACGATGAAGCAGTTGAAATTGCTAAAAATGTAGCTAATTCTATCGTTGTTGGAAAACCAAATGATGAAGGAGTAAGAATAGGCCCCATTTCTAATAGAAGTCAATATGAAAAAGTAATAAGACTTATTGATATTGGTATCGAAGAAGGAGCAACTCTTGTTTGTGGTGGGACTCATTTACCTGATGGACTTGAGAATGGGTTCTTTGTAAAGCCAACAATTTTTTCAAATGTTACTAATGATATGACAATAGCCAGAGAGGAAATTTTCGGTCCAGTTTTGTGCATGCTTTCTTACGAATCTGAAGATGAGGCAGTTTCCATAGCAAACGATACTCCATATGGATTAGCGGGGTATGTTCAATCTGAGAATTTTGATCATGCAAAAGAAGTTGCAACAAAAATAAGAGCAGGACAGATTGCTATTAATGGCGGTTCAAATGCCGGACCGGCAGCACCATTTGGAGGATTTAAGACCTCTGGGAATGGAAGAGAGCATGGCAGATTAGGCCTTGTTGAGTGCCTTGAAACCAAAGCAATTATTGGAAATTAATCTAAAAGATCAGGCTGCAAACTAACAATCATATCAAACAGTGGTTGAAAGCTTGCCCATAAAGCAACATCGTTAGCAATAAATCCTCTGGTTTTAATTGCTACTTCATGAGGAATCAAAGTTGGCTTTCCTGCTGCTTCTGCCATCAGTTGGGACTGACAGCATTTTTCCATAGATAAAAAGTACCAAAGAGCTATATCTACAGAGCTACCAGTAGTCAAAATTCCATGATTCTTAAGGATAATTACTTGCTTATCTCCAAGAGAATTTGCAATTCTGTCACCCTCCTCAGTTTCTTCTACCACACCAGAAAAATGATCATAAATTGCTTGTCTTTCATAAAAAGCACACGAATCTTGAGTGATTGGATCAAGTAATTTGCCAAGAGATGAGAAGGTTCTTCCATACATTGAATGTGAATGAGCTGCGGCATTAACATCAGGTCTGGCTTTATGAAGTCTTGAATGTATTGCAAAGGCCGCGACATTGACAGGCCTATTACCTTGGACTACTTCACCATCATGATTTACAAGTAATAGATCAGAGATTTTAATTTGACTGAAGTGAACTCCTAGAGGATTTACCCAAAAATGATCACTAAATTCAGGATCTCTAAAAGTAACATGGCCGGCAACTCCTTCATCATAACCAAAATATGAGAATAACCTAAAGCCAGCGACTAGTTTTTCAAGCTGGTTTCTTCTTAACTCAGCCGGAGATTCAAATTCAATCATTTCAAGCCCCTTATCTTTTAAGGGTAATTTTCCTAATTCAGTATCAATCCTTAAAGGTGAAACTTTTGCCATAATTCTTTCTCCAGAGTGTAAAATAGTTTAACCAAATCGAGGCGGATATGAAATATAGAATAGAAAAAGACTCTCTTGGTGAAGTTAAAGTGCCATCAACCGCTCTTTGGGGTGCTCAAACGCAAAGAGCATTAGATAATTTCCAAATCAGCGGTATTAAGTTTGCATTTCCTTTTGGAAGATCTTTTATAGAGGCACTTGGAATAATTAAACACGCTGCAGCTAGCTCTAATGCAGCATTAAAATTACTATCATCAGGTAAATCAAAACTTATAAAGTATGCAGCTAAAGAGATTATCAATGGCAAGTATGATGATCAATTTCCATTAGACATTTTCCAAACAGGCTCAGGAACAAGCACCAATATGAATGCAAATGAAGTCATAGCAACAATTGCATCAAAAAAAGGTAAAACATCAATTCATCCCAATGATGATGTAAACATGAGTCAGAGCAGTAATGATGTTATTCCAACAGCAATTCATATTTCTGCTTTGCTTGATGTTGAAAACATGTTATTGCCATCTCTAGATAGCCTTATAAATCAAATAAAGTTTAAGCAATCCAAGGTTAAGGGTATAGTTAAAACTGGCAGAACCCATCTTATGGATGCTATGCCTATCGATATGGCGCAAGAACTATCAGGTTGGGCTGCCCAGTTAGGTGATCAATACAAGCAAATTAAGCTAGCGGCTGATGGTTTAAAATCATTGCCTCAAGGGGGCACAGCAATAGGAACTGGAATTAATGCACCTAAGGATTTTGGAAATATTTTTGCTACTGAGGTTTCAAAACTAACAAAGATAAAATTTAAGTCATCAAGAAATTATTTTAAATCTCTTAGCAGTCAAGATGCTGCTACAAATATGTCTAGTGCGGTAAAGAACTTGGCATTAGTGCTTTTAAAAATTTCAAATGACTTGCGATGGATGAATAGTGGCCCACTGACTGGTTTAGGTGAAATTGAACTTCAGGCTCTTCAGCCAGGAAGCAGCATCATGCCTGGAAAGGTTAATCCTGTTGTAAGTGAATCAATAATGATGGCTTCGGCTGATATATTAGGAAATGATTTGACTGTTTCTTATGCCAATCAAGCTGGAAATTTTCAATTGAATGTTATGTTGCCTGTCATCGCATATAACTTACTTAAAAGTATTACTCTTGCAGCTAACTCATGTACTTTATTGGCTTCGAAAGGAATCAAAACCTTTAAGGTTAATAAAAAAAATATTGAAAAACAATTATCTAAAAATCCCATTTTAGTCACTGCCTTAAATAGAGAAATCGGCTATGAAAAGGCTGCGATGATTGCTAAAAAAGCTTATAAAGAAAATAGATCCATAATTGATGTAGCTCATGAAGAGACAGGGATATCAATTAAAAGATTAAATTCAATACTAGACCCAAGAAAGCTTACCAAAGGTGGAATTTAATTGACGGATCTAACAAAACAAAAGTGTGAAGCTTGCACCATCGATGCTCCATTGGTAGATAAAAAAAGATTCACTGAACTTTTAAAGGAACTCGATGGCTGGGAAATTATTTACGAAGATATAAATATACTCTCTAAAACATATTCATTTGATAGCTATGAAGACTCCGTCAAATTTGCTACCGAAATTGCAAAATTAGCAGAAGACGAAGATCACCATCCAGCAATTTTATTAGAGTGGGGTTCAGTAAGAGTCCAATGGTGGTCACACAAGATCAAAGGCTTACATATGAATGACTTTATTTGTGCAGCCAAAACTGAAATGCTGATCAATTAACTTCATAAAGTTATTTTTTTGTCTTTTCTTTTGCCTAAAAGTATAATTTCATATGGAAAAGATCAAATTCAAAGCCCTTACATATGATGATGTCTTGCTGTTGCCAAGGTACTCTGACTTTACTCCAAAAGAAGCTTCTTTAAGGACAAACCTAACTAGAGAAATATCTTTAAACTTGCCAATAATTTCAGCTGCAATGGATACAGTAACTGAATCAAAAATGGCAATTGCTATGGCTGAAAGTGGGGGTATTGGTGTTATACATAAAAACAATACCATTGAAGATCAAGCTACCCATGTCCGAACAGTCAAGAAATATGAGAGTGGAATTGTTAAGGATCCGATAACAATTCAGTCAACTCAATCTATCGAAGACTTAGTCAAGCTTACAAGTGAACTCAATATCTCAGGTATGCCAGTTGTTGATGATGGAGTTTTGAAAGGTATTGTTACTTCAAGAGATTTTAGGTATGCAGATAATTTAAATGAATATGTTAGCTCTATTATGACTCCACTTGATAAATTAATTACTGTTAATGAGGGAACTGATCAAGATGAAGTAAAAAAATTAATGTACCAGAACCGTATTGAAAAGGTACTAGTGCTTGACAAAGCTGGTAGTCTTTCTGGATTGGTTACCATGAAGGACATAGATAAGTCTGCTGAGTTCCCACTGGCAACAAAAGATACCTCTGGACAATTACTAGTTGCCGCTGCTTTAGGAACAGGGGCTGATACATTGGATAGGGCAGAAGCCCTCAATGAAATGGGTGTAGATGTATTTGTTGTAGATTCAGCTCATGGCCATTCAAAAAATGTTATTGAAACTATCAAACTCTTAAAAAATAACTTCAAAGACGTTCAAGTGATTGCTGGAAATGTTGCAACACCTGATGGTGCAGTTGCTTTGGATGAAGCTGGAGCAGATGCAATCAAGATAGGCATGGGTCCTGGTTCAATATGCACTACGAGAATCATTGCAGGAATGGGTGTTCCTCAAATTACCGCAATATTATCAATAAAAAATGCTATGAAAAATTCAACAACACCATTAATTGCCGATGGCGGCATTAGATTTTCAGGCGATTTAGCAAAAGCGATTGCTGCTGGTGCGTCTTCGGTAATGCTTGGCAGTATGTTGGCAGGTACAGAAGAAGCTCCAGGTGAAATAGAACTTTATCAAGGAAGAAGCTTTAAAACATACAGAGGAATGGGTTCTTTAGGTGCAATGTCAGAAAGAAACGATGCAAATAGATATTCTCAAGATGAGATCGAGGCAGAAAAGCTTGTTCCTGAAGGAGTTGAAGGCAGGGTGCCTTATAAAGGCGTTGCAGTTAAAGTCTTAGATCAGTTTGAGGGAGGGCTGCGTCAAAGCATGGGATACGTTGGATGCAAAACCATAGAATCGATGCAAACTGAGACAGAATTCATTGAGGTAACTAATGCTGGAATGATGGAAAGTCATGTTCATGATGTAATGATCACTAAAGAAGCTCCAAATTATCAAAGAAGCTAGCTTATAAAAAAATAAATTTTGATAAAAAAATTATTGTAAGAAACCATGCTCCTGACGAAATAGCTTTAAGTTGTCCTAAAAAAATTTTTATTATCACATAAGATAAAAATCCAAGTGCTATACCATTGGCAATCGAAAAGGTTAATGGCATCATCACAATTATTACTAGAGCCGGCAGCAGGTCGCTTAAATCAGACCAATTCAATTTTTCCATGCTACTCAGCATCAAGATTGCTACGTAAATCAATGCACCAGATGTTGCATAAGCAGGAATCATCGTAGCTAGTGGAGCAAAAAATATTGCCAAAAGAAACAGAATTCCAACTGTAACTGCAGTTAAACCAGTTCTTCCCCCAGCTTCTATTCCAGCAGAGCTCTCAACGTAACTAGTTACAGGAGAGCATCCTAATAAAGAACCAACAGCACTTGAACTACTATCAGCTTTGAGTGCCCTATCTAAATTATCAATATCACCATCAGCATTTATAAGTTTAGCTTGGTTAGCAACTCCAACTAGGGTTCCAGCTGTATCGAATAAATTAACAAATAGAAACGACATAATGATACTGATCATGGCTAAATCAAAGGCTTGAGAAATATCAAGTTTTAACAAAACAGGCATTAGTGAGGGTGGTGATGAAACGATCCCGTTAAATTTAATTAGATTTAAAGCTAAAGCTATGGAAGTCACTAAAAATATTCCTATAACAATGGCACCAGGTATTTTACGGATCGATAGTACAGCAATTACTAAAAAACTAACCATTGCTAAAAGAGTTTCTGGCTTTGTAAGGTCACCCATGCTGATGAGGGTAGCTTCATTTGAAGTAATTATCCCACCACTTTTAAGACCAATAATTCCAATAAATAGACCAACACCTGCACCCATTGCAATTCGTAAATTGAAAGGAATACTCTCTAACATCCATTGTCTAAGTGGTGTTACGCTCATTATAAAAAATAGAATTCCAGCAAGAAATACAGCTCCTAAAGCGACTTCCCATGAGTAACCCATCTCACCAACTACTGTATAAGTAAAAAATGCATTTAGACCCATGCCAGGCGCTAAACCAACAGGCCAATTTGCATATACTCCCATTGCAATACAGGCAATAGAGGCAGCAATACATGTTCCAACAAAGCTGGCACCAATATCCATGCCGCTTGCAGCCATCATTTGTGGATTGACAAAGATAATGTATGCCATGGTTATAAATGTAGTGATGCCTGCAAGAATCTCACTTTTAAAATCAGTATTAAAATTTTTTAATTTGAAGATTTTTTCGAGCATTTTTTCTCTAAAGTTATTTAAAAATTAAGTTTACAACTTATACTATATTTTTGTTATAGCTTTTAAATGCATTTAACAACCAAAAGTAAATCTCTCATACTTTTCAAGGTTCCAAATTTTAAAAATTATCTAACAAAAAATGGCATTAATATTGCATAAATATTCTTATAAGAGCATTTTTTTAAAAGGGATTAAAAAACTATGAAATCAACAAGTCATCTTAAAAACATTAAGTTATTAGCACTTCTTTTTGGTTGTATTGGTCTTAGTGCGCAGGATAGCTTTATAGAAGAAGTATTTGTAACTGCCGAAAAGAGAAGTGAAAGCTTGCAAGATATATCACAGGCGGTGACGGCTATAAGCGATGAGGATATAGAAAATAAAAACATTACCTCTTTTGTGGATCTAAGTGCAATTGTTCCAGGAGTAACTGTTGCAAAGAATGAAGGTTACAAGACGGTAATTTCTATAAGAGGTGTTGGAAATGAAACCAATCAAAATGCGATCGCAGCCCCTTCAGTTGCTTTCCACATGGATGGTATTTTTATAGCTTCTCCCTTTTCATTACAAACTGATTTTATTGATGTAGAAAGAATTGAGGTTTTAAGGGGCCCTCAAGGAACACTCTTCGGACAGAATTCTACTGGGGGAGTGATAAATGTAATCAGCAAAAAACCATCTATGGAAGGATATTTAGGTAAATCTGATATCACTTTTGGAAATTATGGTCTAACAAAATTTCGCTCATCTAATAATATCGTTTTAGGTAGTTCAACTGCTGCCAGATTTTCAATTTCCACTACAGAAAGAGATGGTTTTAGTAAAAATCTAGTAACCGGACAAGATCTAGATGATGATAGTAACTTGAGCCTTCGTGCCGATTTCCTTACAGAGTTTGGGAATAGTTCTTCATTAAGATTTTTTGGTCAGTTTTTTGAAGTCGATAGAAATGGTTCTGCAATGAAAGGTATTGATGATCCTTCACCAGACCCAAGGGACTTATCTCAAGACTCTATCTCAAATCACGAGCTAACTTCAAAGATCTTTGCTGCAATTTATGAATCTGATCTTGGTTATGCAAATTTAAAAATCATGGCGAGCATGCAAGAGGATGACATTTCAGTAACCAGAGATAATGATCGTCATAATTACGGTGATCCCGTATTAGCAATTCCTGGACTGGGAGACGGAGCAACTTATCAAAGAGCTGAGTTTCGCCCTGAAACTTCTTTAGTCGACACAACAACTTTTGAAATTAATTTAGTTTCTAAT
>CEWK01065711.1_pt1 | contig 22399 bp, 19 predicted proteins | sample 531431 | NCBI WGS metagenome assembly CEWK01 (sample SAMEA2623059, study PRJEB7988) | marine metagenome | isolation source: saline water (ENVO:00002010), including
CAAAATGATTTTAAAAAGTTCTGGTAATGTAGGTATCGGTACTACTAATCCTAGCCAAAAAATAGAAGCTAAAGGTAACCTATATTTGAATAACTATCTTGAAAGTGGTAGTTCTAGAACAGGTGGAAAACTTTTATTTGATGCTTCTTTTGATATGGGGGGTAACGGTGCAGAAGGACCTCAGAAGATTGATCTTTATAACCAAACAGGAGATTACGGTTTTGGCGTAGAAGGTAGTACAACAACATATTTTTCTGCAAATAAACATAAATGGTACACAACTAGTGGATCTACAACAGCTAGAATGATGTTATATGACGACAAACTTGGTATTGGTACTACTAGTCCTTCATACCAGTTAGATGTTAACGGGTCAGGAAGAATATCAAGTACATTATATTGTGGTGATTTAAATATTGGAGGAACAGCTTTAACAGCTACTACAGCTGAGTTGAATTTATTAAGTGGTCAAACATCATTAGGTGCATCGTCATTAAATGATTTAACTGATGTCTCAATTTCATCAAATCAAATTACTTTGGGATCTACAGATACAACTGCAATCTTACCTGCAGATGATAATGGCGTAAGTCTTGGATCAACTAATTTTAGCTTTGCTGATGCTCACATTCAAGGTATAATTTATGCTAGTACATTAAATAATGGAGCTTCGTTAACTTTACCAACTGCCGATGGTTCAAGTGGACAAGTATTACAAACTAATGGATCAGGAACATTAAGTTTTACAACAATAAGTGGTGGTGCATCATCATTGAATGATTTAACTGATGTTTCAGTTTCATCAAATCAGATTACTTTTGGATCTGCTGATACAACTGCAATTTTACCTGCTGATGATAATGGCGTAAGTCTTGGATCAACTAATTTTAGCTTTGCAGATGCTCACATCCAAGGTACAATTTATGCTAGTACATTAAATAATGGAGCTTCATTAACTTTACCAACTTCCGATGGTACAAGTGGACAAGTATTACAAACTAATGGATCAGGAACATTAAGTTTTACAACAATAAGTGGTGGTGGTGCATCGTCATTGGATGATTTATCTGATGTATTAATTGAAAATAATTCATTATTTGTTGGTACTGACCCATCATCAACGACAAGTACAGCCCAAAGTAATGTATCACTTGGAATAAGTTGTATGGGATCAATAACAACTGGTGATAATAATGTAAGTATTGGGTTCGAATCATTAAAGGTTTCAACAACAGCCCATAGTAATACTGCAATTGGATACCAGTCATTAACAGGTACTTTAACTGCAAATAAAAATACTGCAGTAGGATACAAATCTGGAAATAGCATAACTAGTGGTGGTAGAAATGTAGTTATAGGACATGATTCAGCCTTAACATTATCAACTGGAACTAAAAATGTATGTATCGGTCAAGAAGCAAATGTGTCAGCATCCAACTGTACTAACGAAATTGTTATTGGTTATTCAGCTACAGGTCAAGGTAACAATACAGTAACTTTGGGTGATACTTCAATATCAAAAGTATATATGTCTGGTGATGGCGGTGCAACAATTTATGCCAATTCAACTATTCAATCATCAGATAAAAGATTAAAAGAAGATATTGAAGAAACTAAACTTGGGTTAGATTTTATTAATAAATTAAAACCAGTTTCATACAAATATATTAAAAAAACAGAAGATGAAGAACAAAAGACTCGTGAAGGTTTAATTGCCCAAGAAGTTGAAAATGTAGTAAATGAATATGGTTTAACTAAAGATAATCATTCATTAGTACATTATGATGAATCAAATGATAAGTATAGATTAGCATATACTGAATTAATTGGTCCATTAATTAAATCTGTACAAGAATTAACTAAGAAAAATAGTGAATTACAAGCTAGAATAGAAGAATTAGAAAAAAAGTAAGTGTAAATTGATTCACTATGGTTGAATTAATAATAAAAAAAGTTGATTTATTCATATATAAAAGATTATTAATTTTATATATAAATGATAGAATTTCAAATATATGATTTTGTGGAAGACCATGAAAAAACAGAAGATGGAGAAACAGAATCTGGATCAGACGAAAAAGATGATGCACCAGATCTTCCAAAATACATTATTCATGTGTTTGGAAGAACAGAAGATGATAAATCAGTATATTGTAAAGTAAAAAACTTCACTCCATTCTTCTATATAAAATTACCAAATAAGTGGGAAAAAGGAACAGTAAAAAGCAAAATAAAAAGACTATATGAATGGCTAATTAGCAGTGCAAATAAGAAAGTCTGGAAGAAATTTAGACAGGGTTTGATTAGTGTTGATTTTCAAGAGGCAATGGATGCATATGGTTTTGCAAATGACAAAAAATGTAATTTTGCAAGATTAACATTTGATAATACCTTTGCACTAAAAAAATTTAGATATATGTTAGAACAAAATAAAATTAGTGTTCCTGGTGTAACTAATGGTGAGTATCAATTTAAAACATATGAAGCTAATCTTCCACCAATGTTAAGATGGAGTCATATTCTAAAAATTAGTGGTTGTTCATGGGTAAAAACAGAAGAATATACCTTAATTGATGATGAAGCTGATAAAGAAAGTTATTGTAACTTTGAAATTACTGTAGATTGGAAAGGATTACAACCTATAGAAAAAGATTTTAATGCTCCATTAAGAATAGCTTCATTTGATATTGAGTGTAATTCTGTCGATGGACAGTTTCCTCAAGCGAGAAGAAAAGGGGATGCATGTATTCAAATAGGAACAACATATACACATGTCGGTGAATCAATACCATATAGACAACATATAGTTTGTTTGAATGATACTGATCCAGTAGAAAATTGTGTAACAGAAAGTTATGATAATGAAAGAGATTTAGTTCTAGCTTGGAAAAAAGAAATAATTAAATCTGATTGTGACATTATAACTGGATATAATATATTCTTTTTTGATGAAAAATATGTATATGATAGATGTGAGTTGCACTTAAATTTAAAATACGAAATGTCATTGATATCAAAGTTAAAAGATTATGAATGTAGATTTAGAGACTTTAAACTAGCATCATCAGCACTTGGTGAAAACCAAATTAGAATGTGGGATACACCAGGAAGAATTCATGTCGATTTAATGAAAGATGTGCAGAAAACATATAATCTATCATCATATAAATTAGATTCTGTATCTTCCAACTTTATTAGAGGTAAAATCATTAATCCTGAAAAGATGAAGAAGAAGAAGAAAGAAATTGCGAAACAATCAAAAGAGTTTAAATATTTACTACATTGTGATCAAGTGAATGACATAATGGAAGAAGACTATATTCACATTGAACACATGAAAAGTTTTGTTTCAGATTATATTGGTAACAAATATATCGTAAGAGAAATAGATAGAGAGAATAATACACTGCTAATAGAATCAGATATTGAAATCAATAATGTAGATGAAGGTTCATTATATTGGTCACAAGCAAAAGATGATGTAGGCCCACAAGATATTTTTAGATTGCAAAAAGGTAGTTCATCAGATAGAAGTATAGTAGCAAAATACTGTGTTAAGGATTGTCGTTTAGTTAATCTACTGGTTAATAAATTGGAGGTAATCACAAAAAATATTGAGATGGCTAATGTATGTTATGTTCCTCTATCATATCTGTTTGTAAGAGGTCAAGGTGTAAAGTTGTTTAGTCTTTGTTTGAAAGTTTATAGAGAACAAAAATACTTTTTTCCAGTACTTGAAAAACCTACAGACAAAGATTCTGGGTATGAAGGTGCAATTGTGTTTGATCCCGTTCCAAATGTATATTATCAACCATTGGTAACAAAAGATTATGCATCACTATATCCTTCATCGATTATTCATAAAAATATGAGTCATGAAACAATGCTTGGTAAAAACTCAGATTATGATTCATTAGAAGGAGTTAAGTATTATAATGCTCAATTCAAACAATCAGATGGAACAATTAAATATGTAAGATTTGCTCAAAAAGATGATAAACCAGGTGTAGTTCCTATGATTCTTCAAAACTTGTTGAAAGAAAGAAAAGCAGTAAAAAAGCAAATGAAAACGGAAAAAGATATATTCAAATATAAAATTCTTGATGCGAAACAACTTGCGTTAAAAATTACTGCAAATAGTTTATATGGTCAACTTGGAGCACCAACAAGTCCAATCTATCTTAAGGCGATTGCAGCATGTACAACATCAACAGGAAGAGAAATGTTAATTCTAGCAAAAAAGTATGACGAAGAAATACTACCTGGATTTATGAACGGTTTAAAATATGCCGTTCTAAAAGAAGATGAAGAACAAGTGAAAAAACTACTAGATTCAGAATTAAAATCTCCTGATGATGAAAAACTGGTAACAAAAATTAAAGACTATGTTAAAAACTTGGATAATAATAAAATAATATATCAACCAATTATTCGATATGGTGATACTGATTCTATATTTAGTTGTTATCGTTTTCAAGAAGATTGTAAATCATTAAAAAAAGAAAAATCAATACTGAAATGGGAAAAGTTAATAGAATTTTCGAAGTATCTAATGGAATTTTTTATTCCTAAAGAACATAAGAAGCTATGGATAGATTTACATGATGAATATTATTCAAAAGAAAGAATAAATTCAAAATTGATTTTGCCTAATCCTCCAGATACTCTTCCAGAACCCGAACATTGGAATGACTTATTACCAATAGAAGAAAGAATGAAACAGTTTTTGAAAGAATATATGGAAGAAAGCTTTTTACCATGGATGTGGACTTTACAAGAATTATATTTAGTATATGAAGAAAAAATAGAACCAAAGTTATTTACAGAAATAATTAATGTTAAACTTTACAAAATGGGAGAACATCAATTAGAAAAAATAAAAGGATTAACAGTAGATACACCATGGGATGACATAGAAGATGCAGATGATCCAGACATAGACCCTATATCGTTTATTAAAGAAAAGGATAAAAAAGAAAAAGAAATAAAAGAACAATTTGAACAATATGTCAAAGAATTTTTCCAAGGCTATATGAAAGAAATATTTATAGAACCATATTGGTCATTTAAAAAGGACAATAAAAAGATAAAGGTAAAATTTTGGAAAGGTGGTAAGTCAATTATTGATAAAAGAGGACTCGATCTTTCGATAGAAATGGGAATAATTACTGGAGAAACAGTGAAGAAAAGGTTACCATTTCCTCATGATCTTGAATATGAAAAAACATTCTGGCCATTTTTAATCCTAACAAAGAAAAGATATGTTGGCAATAAATATGAATTTGATCCTGAAAAATTCAAAAAAGATTTTATGGGTATTGTTCTAAAACGAAGAGATAATGCCCCTATTGTTAAAGAAATTTGTAATGGTATTATTGATGCGTTGTTAAATCATAAAGATCCAGAAAAAGCAAGAGATTATACAAAAGATTGTATTGCTAAAATGTTTAATAATGATTATGATATTAATTACTTCTTAACTAGTAAAACTTTGAAATTAAAAGAGTCGTATAAAGATTGGACGAAAATCGGTCACGTTGTATTAGCAGAAAGAATCGGTATAAGAGATCCAGGAAACAAACCACAGTCGGGAGATAGGATAGAATTTGCTGCAATTAAAATACCAAATAAAACAAAAGAGACATTACAAGGAGATATGATTGAGACACCAAAGTTCATTCATGAAAAGAATCTTGATCTTGATTATGTCTTTTATATGACAAATCAAATAATGAATCCTGCATTACAGTTTCTTGATTTGGCTATTAAGAATGCTCAAAAGGATATATTTGATAAGTATATATTTGTAGATAAAATGCAGGAACTAATTAAAGAAAAGAGAGAATTATTTCAATATCTAAAAAAAGAATTTGAAGGAGAACACATTGAATTTGATTCATATGTTTATGATGCAAAATCAACAAACGAGTTAGAAGTAATAATAGATGAAGTTAAGAAGGAAATTCGTAAACTTAAAACTGAAAAACGTAGGATAGATAAACAAAAAGAAAAAGAATCACAAGCTGCAGAGATTGATATTTAATTTATTGAATTATTTTTCTAGATATTTCTATATAATGTGTTTTAGTTTAGAATCTTCTAGAAATTCATTTTTAACAGGAGGTATTTCTAGTATTTATTTATTATTTTTTTCAGAAAATGATACGAATAAACATGCTGGATTATTTTTCTTTATAGTTTGCTTGATTCAATTATTAGAATATTTTATGTGGAAAGATCAAAATTGTGGATTAATGAATGATTTAGCATCAAGAAGTGTACAATCAATATTAACTTTACAAATATTATCTATATTTGTTGGTGCATATATCTTCAATACAACTACTTTACCAAAAGATATATTAATCTATTTAATATGTTCAATATCAATCTATTTATTTCATGTATCATACATTTCATATATAAATAATAAATTAAAATGGTGTACTAAACCAAATAAAGATAATAGTTTACAATGGGCTAACCATAAGGAATTATTTTTACAAGAAAATTATGCTACCTTCTTGTATATGTTAACATATATATCAATTCCATTCTTTTTAAATGAAAAATGGAAAGGGATATTTATATTAACTGCTGGTGCTATATCTTATTACATTACAAAAAGAAAATATGATAATTCTGGAACAATAAATAGTAGATGGTGTTATTACTCTGCGCTTATACCTCCATTATTCATAATATTTGATAAACTTAAATTTTGATTTTAGTAAGTATAATAACTAATATTTTATTTTCTTAAAATATAAAGTAATGGATAAATATTAACATTCCTTTTAAGTAATTTAGGAACAGAATATAATGGACCAAATGATAATAATTTGATATCAGAAATAATTTCTTTATGATATTTCTTTTGTAGTAATTCTCCTAAACATAATTTGTACTTCAATCTGTGGTCAATGTTAAACATATAAATATAATTTATAACCTCTTGTGGTATCATTATTATATTGTTTTGATTCATGTGTTTAAAATAAATAATCAGTCTAATAATTATTTTTCAATATTTAATAATAATTGTTGAGTGTAGGGGAATTATATATCTCATTTAGATCTGAATAAAATCCATCCACAAATTCCTGGCTACAATATACATTTGTCCAACATATCGAAGAAAATTTTTGTATATTAATTAAAACTTTTAATATTTTTAGTATTATTTCCATTTAATAATTGAAAATAATAGTAAACGATTAATTTTCACTTTTTTATTATTAATCTTTTTATTTAATCAACTTGAATTACAGCAAGAAAAAAAGTTAATTTCCCATCTTCTCTATAAAATGAGTGAATAACTATTTTATCAGTAATTGAAAATAACTTTTTAAAATCATAATTAAATGGTAATCTCATGGCTAAGTATTTAGCATTTTTTATTTGAAGTAATTCTTTAAAAATCTTATCAATAGGAATAGCATCAAGATCTAAATTGAATATAACTTTACTTTTGTAATCAACCCCTCCCCAAGGTGGATCAAAGAATATAATATCTTGTTTAGTGTTTTTATACACATCAATATAATCATCACATATAATATTTACTTGATCATCTACTTGATACAATTTCATATTATTTTTAAGAATATCACAATGAAGATCAACAATTTCAACAGCATTCACTTTATCAAAATATCTACAAAATCCTAATACTGCACCTCCCATATTAGAAGTAGCATCTGTAATAGTTACTTTTTCATTATCAGGGAAATAACTTCTCAAAACTTTGGCCATACTATTAGCATATTTTGGTAAAAATATACTGTACCCACCAATATTGCTAATCATTAATTTTTTAAAATCATTTTCAGAAATCTTACCTTTAGGACCTTCTTTAGGAAATACTTTATTCCAATATTTTTCTTCAAAAGGAAGTAATTCTGGTTTTATTTCAGGCATAAATGTTTTTCTATACATATACATTGCTAAATCCTTGTAAGATTTTTTACTTGATTTTCCTTTATCTTTTTTAATTTCTCTTTTTGAAAATATTATTGTCATATAGAATGATTTAGATATTAAATCTTTCTATATTATATTAAAATTTGATTTATAGTGATTTATCAGAAGATAACATATTAATATCAGTTGTGTTGATTTCAGAACTAATTACTTTATTATTAATTGGAGAAATAGTGCTTTCTTCAATTTCAGATTGAGAGTCATTTTCTTCAGAGTTTATCATATCCATTTCAGAAGATGATTCGTAATCATTTATTTGTTCACTTTGAACTTCACTTGATTCATTTACAACATTTTCTAATCCTTCAGTATGGGCTGAAGAAGATAAATATGATAAGTTGCTATCATCAGAATCAATAGTTTCTCTTCTTGATAGCTTAGTTACACTACCAATAGAAGTGGATGAAGTATCATTAATTGCACCTCCTTGTTGGTTTGCAAAATGTTGATTAATATCAGATTCACTAGTTTTTTCATTAGCAAGATTTTCATAATCTTCAGAACTAATAAATGGTGATGTTCCAGAATCTACTTCATTTTTTTCATTTGGTAATTGACTACCATTGGTTGCTGAATTGATAAGATCAGAAATATTTTCTAAATTTTTGTTATCCTTTTCGTTTAACCAAGCAAAAATATTAGAATTTTCAGATTCAGTTTCTTCAAAATTGATATTTTCTTGTAAGTCTAACTTTTCAATTAATTCTTTTGTATCTTTATTCATAGTTTGTAAACTTGGAAGATTTGAGCTGAATGAATCTGTATTTATTTTTTCCCAATCTAGGGTATCTTGATTATTATTAGAGTGACTTGCTCCCATATATAAAATGATATAGAAAATATCTTTTACTAACAAATTATTTAAATTTAAATTTTAATTAAAAATTATACATATTTCTAAAATAAAATTCTAAGTATTAATAACATTATGAAAGAAACTTTTATCATATGTATTTTTGTAATTTTTATATATATATTTTTTACAATGAATAGTAATAAATTCGTTTTAATTGAAGCAAACAATGGTCAAAAAGTTAGGGTAAATGACCAAATTGATTCCAAAGGTTCTGCAAATTTACTGGCTGAAATTATAGAAAGAATGTATAAATTAAGAAATCATTTAAAAAATAATAAAGATAAATATCCAAAAGAAATAGATTGTATAGAATTGTTAGCTAAAAATTTTAATGAAGATAGAACACAAATATATGAGAACTCAACCTCTTCTGATTATACTTCATATAGTGTAAATAAGGGTGAGGAAGTAGTATTTTGTTTAAGAAGTAAAAAAACAAATGAATTACATAATATTAATTTAATGATGTATGTGGCAATTCATGAAATGGCTCATATTGGATGTCATGAAATAGGACATACAAAATTATTCAAAGAAATTTTTGCTTTTTATCTTAGAGTAGCTATGGAATTAGATATCTATAAATATGAAAATTATGACGAAAATCCACTTGAATATTGTGGAATGATATTATCATCAACTATAATCTAAAAAAATAAAAAGGATAAATCCATTCAACTTTGTTGAATGAATTTATTTTTTTGTAATTAAAATTTATTTCTACGAAATTGTATATATGAGAAATCCATTTAAAATTATTCACAAATTTAAAAACGATAATAATAGAATTCAGTATTTGGTATATATATTTGTTGGATCATTGATTGATGATGAAGTTATAAAAATTTTAGAATCTATTCAAGATAAAGATTTTTACGATACTCTTATTGGAATAAATTTAAAAAAAAGAAAACTATTAGAAGGTGTTTATGGACAGACATGGTATACATATTTCTTTATTAATGAACATATAACATTTTCTATAAAAAAAATAAATGAAGATAAAAAATTACAAAAAAAAATTATTGAAATTCATGGTAAGGAATGGTATCAAAAAAATTTAGAATTAAAAAATACAGCTGTCAAAGATATCTTTAAAAAAAATATTCCATTTTCCTTTTCAACTGATTTTCAAAATCATCTTGTAGTTAGAAATAAAATTAAAGCTGTAAAATTAGAAGAAGAAACTACAAAAGATAAGGATGTAATTGATGATTTTACAACATATCAGAAAGGTGGTATGATGGAAGACAATATGTCTGATATGATAGAAGATAATAAAATGATTGATGATTTAGAAAAAAAGATTGATGAAGAAGATGATGATGAAAAACAACCATTAACTGAAGAAGATTTAGAAGATGAAGTTATTGAAGACTTCAACTTGGATGATTTAATGAATATCTATTCGACAACAGATGTTCAAGATAATAAAGAAGCTAAAGAAACAAGTAAACTAATTAGTCAAGCTTTAAATGACAAATCATGGGAAAAAAAAGCAGAGAAAGTAAGTAGTAATTATAATGATTCATTTGACAAAAATGACTTTGATATGGAATTAAACAGAGTTTTCAAAAAAATAATTATCAAGAATCAATACATATTTGAAGATGATACTATTAAAAATATGAGGAATAAAATTAGTGTATCTTTGCCGTTAAATCCTAAATTCGGTAATTATAAATTGTTACCCGAATACCAATATTTTTGGATAAACTATACATTAGATGGTAAAAAGGACAAAGTTATGGTTGGTCAAAAATGGATTAGAAAAAATGAACTATTAAAAGTAGATATTGAACCAAATACAAATCTAAAAATTTATGAAAATCTTAGAGAAAATTTACTATATTTAAGAAACAATTTTGGTTTTAAAATCAAAAGAGAAGATGACGAAAATTTAATTCTAAGAGATTATGAAAACTATATCACAAATAATGAGATATATATGATTGATATATTCAATGAACTAGGAGTAAATTACAATATTGAAGAAGATAAAATAAAAAATGTTTATGATGTTTACATAAAAGTTTATTTTCCATTGTTAGATTACACAAGATTTAATTATATAATTGATGGACTCAATAACAAAAATGAAAATGAAATTGATGTAAATAAATCATTATCAACTACGATATTAAATGATACAACTATTGAATCAGAGATTTATAACTTAGTAGAAGAGATAAGAAATGATTTATATGATGAAAAAGGAAATTCAACTGAAAAATTTAAAAATTTATCATTTCCTACATATGTTATTCAATCGAACATTCACGTAAATATTTTAGATAAAAGAAATATTACGGGAACAATTTCTGACTCAAGATTTAACTTATTTAGAATATTTGATAATTTTATTGCTGATGAATCATATCCATTTCTTCAATATTTATCTTTTGATAATCAACTTAATTATAAATTGTATACAAAAGCTTCAATTATTAATGATCAAGAGTTATTAGAAAAATGGTTTGAAACTTCACCATATGGACTAAATTTCAAAATAAAAAAACCATCAACAGATGTATCTGAAGAAAAATTTATTAATATAAGTTTACTTGAAACAGGTAGAATAGAATACAAAATAACTTGGAAAGAAAATGAATCTGCTACAGTAGATCAAATAACAGAATCATATGATTTAGTAAGAAAACTTATTTCAAAGATAAATTCTGAAAACAAAAGTATTAAAATTATACCTCCAGATAATAATAGATTTAAATATGCTTTTATTAATACTATTCAAAAATTTGAGCTACCAGAAAAATTTATAATTAATCATAATGATTTATCTAATTTTAGTAGATTTTTCTTCCCTTACATTGCATTAGTAATTGAACCTAAAAAGAGAGAATCAGTTAAAAAAGTAGAAAAATCTGATACTTCTAAATTTGGAACTTATCTAAGATATAGAAGAATATCAAACTACGATAACAGATCAAAAATGCATATGCGTATACTTTATTACTTAAGAAATTTTGAATTATCCGATAAAGAATTGATTGATGAAATTTCAAAACAGTATAACATTACAAGAGAAAAAAGTGCTGAGGAATTAGATTATGTAAAAGATAAATACAATAAAGTTATAAAAAAATCAAAAAAAGTTTTGAAAAAATTAAAATCAATGCCTAAATCAAAACCTCCAGGAAGAGGTATTGATATACAAGGTAAGGAAAGAGATAGATATATAATCAGAATTACAGGAGCAAGAGGCAAAAAAGAATTAAAAGAAATAGTTGATATTGTAAAAATTTTACTATATTTGTATACAGAAACATATTTATATAAGAAAACTAAATATGAAAAAATTAAACAAAAATTAAAATTACTTAATAATGTAGCTGAAAGAAGGAATAAAGTTTATGATATTATGGATTATGAAAACACGCAAAGTAATATCAAAGCAGTAACAAATTTAGATAAAAGTAGACTTGGTTATAAACCAGAAGAAGGACAAAATCAATGGTCAAGAAATTGTCAAAATAGTGGTACAGATAAACAAAGAAGACCAGAAATTGTTAATGAAGATCAAATCAAAGAATTATTAAAGATGGGATACAAGTTTAATAAAGAATCAGGATTCTATGAAAAAGTAGTTACATTGAAAATTAGAGGAAAAGAGTATAAAGAAACTTTAAGAGCAATAAAATTAATTGGAGATGAAAATAAATTTAATTATTATGCATGTGATCCTTCAACAAATGGTAAACATATGTATGTAGGATTTTTATCAAGAGGTAATAATCCATCTAATTTATGTGTACCTTGTTGTTTCAAGAAAGATCAATTACATTCTGATAATAAGAAAAAAGTTGCATATTTTAAAAAATGTGTAGGAAATGAAGAAGCAGATAGAAGTATAGAAAAAATTGCAACTTCAGATTTAGGAGACAAAGTATATATTTTACAAGACACAAATAAAATTCAAGAAGGTAGATTTATTCAATTACCAAAATACCTCAATTATTTTTTCAATAAGATGTGGGATAATGATCAGACAATAAAAAACCATTATTTAATTAATTCCAAGTCAGGTTATTTTTTCAAATTTACAGTTAAGGATGAATCCTATCATTACTTATCATCAATATCTAATATCTTTGATATGAGTATTGATCAAGTAAAAGAAAAAATGATAAAGTTTATAGAAAACGATCATACAGAAATTTATTTTAATTATCTGAACAATGGTCAAACAAAAGAAGCATTTAAAACAAGAAGAGAATATGTAAGTTATATTAAAAATAGTAGCTATCTAGAATATGAAATAGTTGGTGAATTAATTAATATTCCAGGTGTAATATCAGAAAAAGGAATATTTACATTTGTTTTAGAGAAAAAAACAAAAATTATAAAAAAATCACTGGATAAGGATGTTGTAATAAATAGGTATTATCTAAATTGCCTAAATAACGAAAATTATAATTATATTAATGAAGATAGAGTAAAAATTATTATGATTAAAGAAGGAAAATACTATTTTCCAATATACAAACTTAAAAAAGACGGAAAAGCTGATAAAAAGATTATACTAACAAAGAAATTTGATAATTTAACAATTGATGAAAAAAAATTATTTGATGAATTAATCAATTATTTCAATCAAAGTTGTGTCAGTAATATAATAAGTAAATTAAGCGATGATCATATTTTTACTGCAAAAAACATAATACTATTACTAAAAACGAAAAATATGGAAAATGAAATTAAATCACAACTTTTGGATATTAAAAATAAAGTTATATATATAAAACTAAAAAATAATCTATTAATTCCTGTTAATCCTAGTGGATCTTCATATTTATATCCAATAGAAACTGTAGAAGGAATAGACAAAAATATACAAAGTTTAACAAAAGATAATTTCGATACAATTCTTAAAAAATTCAAAGATCTAGAATCAAAACTTAACCTAATGTTTATTCCTAAAATAGTATATCATTTTAAAAACACATCAAAAAATGATGTTATTGAAGTTTCTTCATTAAGTTTTGAAAACAATCTCAATATTCCATTAAAATCTGAAAAGGTTCAAGTTAAAAAATTAAATAAATTAAACATTAGTTATAAAGAAAAAGCACTAGATTCAGAGATTAATAAACTAATTATATCATATGATCCAAAAAAATTACCAAAATACTCCAAGAATAAGAATCTTGATGAAGACCTTAAAAATGAGTTCTTTTTTAACGAAGGATATAATTTACTAAGATTAGAACTTTCAAATTATCTTTCAAATAAAGTAAGTATTAAAGAAAATATTATAATAATTGTCAGAAATGAAAACTTAAAAAAAGAGCAAAAAAAAGAACAACTCAGACATATTCTTTTTGAAATATTGTCAATAAAATTAGTAAAAAAATATGGTAAAGGTAAATCAAGCTCTAACCTGATTGAAGTTGTTGATAAAATTCCAGATATATCAAATTATGGTTTAAAGAATATCAGAGATTATTGTAAGAATAATAAAGAGAAAAATAAATGTAATTTTAACCATCATTGTTTGTGGACTGGAAATGATTGTAAATTACAAGTTAAAATGAATCATATTTTAAATTATATCAATAGAATAATTGAAGAAATGGTTGTTGATAAAATTAAATTCAAAGAACTTATACAAGAAGATAATTATTTCGTTTCTGATATTATAAATTATAATGAATATACAGAAAGAAAAGATCAAAAAATTATTAGAACATCAAATTTTAATCTGAAAAAAATAATGAGGGATTTATTTGGAAAAGAAAATTTACCTAAAATTGGTAGAAGATCTGCAAAAAAAGACGATATTAATATTGAAGAAGATTATCCAGAGCTTATTGAGTATGGAAATCAACTAACTCAACCTATAATTAATAATTCTGATTCAGTAATTAGAGCATATGTTAATAGTTTATATTGGATTAACAATGAACTTTATGATAAAGAATCAAGAAATCTTGGATTCTTTTCAGAATTACAATCTCAAATAACTTATTTATTAAAAGCTCAAATTATTGATTTTTTTGATTCTAATAAAGGTAATTCTCAATTCAAAAATATTTTCCAAAAATTTTTCCCTGAATCTGTAAACTTTTTTGAATCAGCTCTCAACAAATTTAGAAAATCAATAATTAATTCTGATGGTAAAATAGAATTAACAATATTGAGTTATATTTTTGATTATCCTATAATTGTATTTGACAATTTTGATTTGGTAAAATATATTTTTGATAAAGGTGAAAAAAATATACCAAATAATTTCAAATTATCACAAAGTAAATATGCTAACACAAATAAAATTATTAAAATAAAATTTGATTTAGAAAGTTTTAATACTATTCCATATCAAATATACTCAATATACTCATTATAAATAACTATTTAGAAAATAAAATTTAATATTAAACTAATTTTCTATATTAAACTTTAAAAACTTTCTCAATGAGTTTATATTATGACTCAAAAAAATGATGACATATATCTAGAATTAATCCAAAAACAAAGAAAAGAATGTAAAGACTCTAAAAAACTTAATCTATCTGAATTAAAAAGAATATCAAAAAATTTAGATACAAGTATCTTTTCAGAGGATTCATGTTCAATATGGACAGGATATATAACCAATAACACATCTGATGTCAAGCCTTCATATATTAATTTTTATTTCAGAAATAAAAAAATAGCGTTACATCGTCTTCTTTATGAAAATTATATTGATAATTTAGATAAAAATCAATATCTAAAATATAATTGTAAAAATAAAGGGATATGCTGTAATGTTAATCATATTGAAGTAGTAAATTCAAATAAAAATGAAAAAATAAACAAAGTTAATCCTAAAGAGGATAAAGAAGAAGATAATGAGAAAGAAGACAAAAATACAAATCTAATAGTAAACTTCGATTAAAAAAAACGGCCTTAAACAAAACTAATCTTCAAAATCTCAAAATTTTTTTCTTAAATATCAATTAACTTTCAAACTTTTAGTAAATCTTAAATTTCAAGTAAATATTACTTCTTGATAGATCCCAAATCCCTTTCAAGCGATCCACTCGGAGAAACGGTTGATAAATCTAACCAAGAAAATCTTATTTTCTTTGTCTTAACCCCTGACGAAGAAGTTTTATCATCATCTACAAGTTGCCAAGATATTTTGAACTTTTCATCATCAGTTCCAAAATATCCAGCTTCCTTCATCATGTCAAGAAATCTCAGTAGGCACTTTTCAGGATGAGTATCCGTAAAATCATTACAATTTGGTAGAATCGGCCTATACCTATCCCAGTTAGCAAAATCCTTCCAAGTAGGTTTAACATGAACATACGTTCTATGTTGCAAACCACTTGCATTCTTCGAAATTCCTTCGCTAATCTTAGTTACAATAGTCTGTTGATTTTTATCATCACCTTTAAAATATTTAACTTCAAGATCACAAACATAATTACTAAATTCTGTTTCAAGGTCTCTTATACTATTATTTTCATTTGCCTTACGAGTCTCATAACCCTTCTGATGTGCTCTCCGAAACATCTTGTTAGTGTGACCAGCCGCATCACTAGCCACATTTCCGTCTTCATCCCCTACCACATCGCCACTGGAAGGATATCTCAATGACTCACTAGAAGCTAATCCTTTGGATCGTGTTAGGGATGATCCTATAAAATCCATAGGAATAGTGTCATTACTTGGGACACTTTTAAATCTATCAATATCTTCAGATGAAATAATACCATCTGAAGATCTATCTACACTTGGTTTTTCATTTTCATTTTCCATATTAGAATCTTTTGAGTTTGCTAGCATTTATATGGTCTATTGAAGTTAATTAAGTATTGAATTTTCAATTTTTTTTTTATTTACCCATATTTAAATTATTTGCTAATTTACCCACTAAATTCATTACTTCAGGATCTCCCAGTAAAGCCATTGGATTATTCTTATTTTTCATCATTTTTTCCTTAAATGCGGGATCTTCCATTTTACTTTTTAATTCTTCATTTTTCATTAGTTCACCAATAAATGGATTCATACCCTCCCCTAATCCAGGTAAACCTGAAGGTAAAGACATTCCTTCAGGAATATTAGAAGTATTTTCATTTTTTTTACTTCTTTTTAGCTTACTTTCTATCTCTTCCTTTAAATCTACTAATACTGAAGGCAATTCAGTATTTTCATCCTTAGTACATTCAATTGCCTTGTCAATTGTAGTTAAAGCTTGATCATACTTTTTTAATTTATTTAATACAATTGTTAATCTATACCATGATTTGTACCAATTTGGTTTTAATTTTGTGCATTCAACTCCATACTCTAATGCTTTTCCATACTCATTTAGATTACATAATGTTGCAGCAATATTTGAATTTAGAATAGCTTTATAATCATTTAATTTATCCAAATCTTCTGAATATGAACTATCTTTTATATTTTTTTCATCATTAGTTTCTTCTTCATCTTCAGTATCGTTTCCGCCATCTTCATTAAGTTTATCCAACTCTTTCAAATTAGACAATTCATTATTGCATTTATCAAGTGATTCCATATAACATTCTAAGGCTTTAGAATATTCTTTTTCGTTGAAAAATTTATTACCATCTTCTTTGAGACTTTCCATTAATTAGCATATACAAATATCTCTTTATATGACTAAATCAACCATATTTGTGTAATCAACAATATAAGGACAAGTAAAATTACTAAAATAGTTTTCACCTACATTATTTTTTTGTTTAAAATTAAACCATTCATAACAACAATCAATAGTTTCTTTTTTATTAAAAAATTCATCATATGAATTTATAGGAGGATAATTGCTCATGTAAATATTAACTAAGAATATTGTCAAACTGAAATAAATTAATAATGCTATAAATCTAAGAACAGTTTTATATGATTTTTTTAAAAAAATTTTAAATATACTAATTGATCCTATTAAACCAGATAAAAAACCAAACCAATGAGCAATATAAGCAATAGTTTCTGATCTTCTTAATGTATAGCTTAATATTTCTAATAATATAATAATTGAAGATGGTATGAAACCAAGAAATGCAAACCTATTATCAATTGAGTAAAAGTCTAAATTTAAAATTAAATCTCCTATTTGTGCACCAATAAAAGAAAAAACAATATTTGAACATCCAATAACAGAAGTGTATGGATTTTGAATAAAAAATATTATACACGTATGAATAGTTGTTACTAGATAGATAATAAATAAGCTGATTGATTTTTGACTTGATTCTAATAAAAAAGAATAGCCGCTAAATATAACTAAATTTATTAATAAATGCCATATATCTCCATGAACAAAAGTGCTAGTAATAAATCTCCATATTTGTAATCTTTGATCCTTACATTCTGGCCAATTAGAAATGGCATCGTAAAACAATACATTATCATCAGGACATATTTTTAGAAATTTCCATCCATTTTTAGATAATCCATATGTAAAAAAACTAATATTAATTACTAAAAATAAATATGAAAATCTTGATTTTCTTTCCTCATAATATAAATAAACTTCCTCCCAAAAAATTGTTGATGATGAATTTATTGTATTTTCTTCCAAAAGATTTATTGATTCATCTTCTCTTACTTCTATATTATTTCTATTTTGTGAAATTTCTAAAGGATGAATATTAATTAATCTACTATCATCCCTACTATCTACTGATATATCTATTAAATCTTCTGAATCATCTGAAAATCCTATAAAATTTAAATACCTATCTGTTCTACTTGAAAATCTTTCTCTCTCATCATACAAATGCTCGAATGTTCTATTTCTTATATTTTTTTCTGGACTTGCTGATAAACTACTCAAAGGACTTTCATCTTCTATATTTTCATCCATTATCAATAAATTAAACATATTCTTTAGACAAATTTAATAGATTTTTTGTCTACACTTAATACAATTCTTTTTTTTGTAAATAACAACAGAATGCCATATGCATTTACTTTCTATTTTAATATTTAATTCCATTAATCTTCCACAATTAGTACATTCAAATGGTAATATCGAATAAGATTTATTTAACATCCATTTAATTTCTTCTCCGTATAGCTTTTCATCAGAATATTCTGAAATTAATTTTACTATTTCAATAGGTAATTTATTAATCAAATAATTAGTAATAATATTTTTTGAATCTTTAATCTTTATAATCTGATTTATCTTATAATTACAAACATTAACAATCTCTGATAAAAATAATATATTATTACTATGTTCTATTAATCGTGTTGTAGCTCTATCATATATTATAATTGAATTATCATACATTAATAAAGATATTTAGACAAAAAAATTATTATATAATAATTAAAATGAATCAAAAAAAAGTTTTAGTAACAGGAGGAACCGGATTTATTGGTTCACATCTATGTAAAAAACTAGTTGATCAAGGTAATTATGTAATTTGTCTAGATAATAATTTTACTGGATCTATTGATAATATTAAAAATTTAATAAAAGAAAGTAATGATGGCAAATTTAATTTTGAGTTTATTAGACATGACATAACATTACCAATATTGTTAGAAGTTGATGAAATTTATCATTTAGCATGCCCTGCATCACCTAAAGCATACCAGTATAATAGCATAAAAACTATTAAAACAAACATTTTAGGAACTATTAATGCTCTAGGTATTGCAAAAAGAACGAAAGCAAAAATATTACTTACATCAACATCAGAAATTTATGGTGATCCTAAAATATCTCCTCAAGATGAAGAATACTGGGGTAATGTTAATCCTATAGGAATTAGATCATGTTACGATGAAGGAAAAAGAGTAGCAGAAACACTAATGATTGAATATAACAGGAATCATAATGTTGATATTAGAATTGCAAGAATATTTAATACCTATGGTCCAAATATGAACAAAGATGATGGAAGAGTAGTAAGTAATTTTATTAATCAAATATTAAATAATAAAGATATTACAATATATGGTGATGGATCACAAACTAGAAGTTTTTGCTATGTTGATGATATGGTAGATGGATTAATTAAATTAATGGATAGTGAAAAATATATAGGACCTATAAATATTGGTAATCCTCACGAATTAACGATAAAAAACCTAGCTACAATTATAAAAGATAAAATAAGAGAATCAAGTTCACAAATAAAATATTATAATCTACCTCAAGATGATCCTATCAAAAGGAAACCAAATATAGAAAAAGCTATAAATAACTTAAACTGGAGACCTAAAGTAGAATTAAATGATGGCCTTGATAAAACTATAAACTATTTTAAGTATTTAACATAAACTATTCGTCAGTATCTTCGTCAGAAGATATAAAAATATCTAACTCTTCGTCATTATCTTCGTCAGTAGATATAAAAATATCTAACTGTTCGTTATTATCTTCGTCAGCAGAAATAAAAATATCTGACAAACCTTTAAGTGATTCAGATCTTTTTAATAACTTTTTTGGTTCTAATAGAATTCTTTCTTTCCTATGTGGTTCCAGTAAAGTTTTTTCTTCTTTAATTGGTTTATTCTCTAATTTAATCTGAGTCTTAAACATACACAAGAAAGACCCCTTTTTATCATATAAAACCCTTCTAATAGATTTGTAGGCACTATTATGTGTTATAAAACCTAAATCTGAGAAACTAGCCATAATTATAAGTTTAGAGATAAAAAAAAATAATTATTTCAATATTTTTAATTTATTCAATTTTATTATTGATATTTAAACTCTTTACTATTAATCTTTATTTGTACTATTCCTAAAATTTAATGGACAATTAGACAAACCGATTCTTTTAAAAATTATTGGAGGATTTGGATCATTATCATAGTCATCCCAAATTTCCTTATACTCAGATTTAAGATTATATTTTCTCTTATTTAAACAATCATTAAAAGTACAACTTCTACATTTTTGTTGAAATGGTCTTAAACCAAAACTGAGTAAAAGATATAGAATAAAACATATTAATTTTAGAAACATTTTAGTGAGAAAATAATAATATTCCTAATATAATTTATTCAATTTTTTCAAAATATTTATCCCATATAACATCAATCTCATTAACTGTATACAATCTAACATTGTTATAGGATCGAAAATTACTAAATGCACTACCATACATATATCCCAATAGTCCTTTTTCTAAAGGATTCATATTATTTTTATCAAATATATCCATATTATTTATATCCATATTATTTATATAAATATATTTTGTATGATCAATTTAAAAACTTCAATTTTTTTTGAATTTATTAAATATTAAATCAAAGTTCAGTAAAGGAGCAGAATATGTTCCACAATATGTTAAGTGATGATTACAATGTTGTTGTGGAGATACTAAAAATTTAATCCAATAAGAATTTCTTAATTCACTACAATGAATAAAGCAATTTAAACATGAAATAATCATAATTGCTACATTAAATTCTAAAATACTTGGTATTAATAAATAAGATGCAACCAAAAATGGAACTACGTACATCACCTGAAATTCACATATAGAAACAGCATTTCCAATACTAGGTAAATTTGTTTTAAATTTATGATGAAATTCATGAATAAATCTAATGTAAGTTACATTGTGAACTATATAATGTAAAATAAAGTAAAGTATATTGTGAATTAGTAATATAAAAATTAGTCTAATTAGATCAAAACTTTTTGAAAATGAAATTAAAAAATTAGCACTATTATAAACCACCAAATAATTAATTGGTGATATAATTAATAAATTTGTAAATGTAGATTGTATACCTTCAATATATAAATCCAAATTATTTTTACAATAGTTAATTAATGTTCTTTTGCTAATTGTAAAATCAAGAACATATCCAAATAAAATTGTAAAAGAACTTAATAAATATATGTTCAGTAACGGCTCAATTATATAAAACATATTATAAAACAATTTAGAATAAAAAATTAGCTAAAAAACATTATATCTCCCAGATCTTTAGCTAACAAAAACCAATCATCACTTGTTATTAATTTATTAATGTAACAATAATTTAATCCATCTCTTATATCAATGATACTCGAAAAATATCCACTTTTACTATTATTTGTTGACTTCAACCATTGTATACTCAATCCTGAATGTATCCAACATAACAATTCAATTTTAAGATATAATTTGCTTTTATAAAATTTAATCTTACAACTCTTAATTTTATTAATTTGATCATTAGTATATCCCAAATTATCATAACAATACTTATTTATTTCATATTTCATATCATTTGGTAATTTTAATTTACTAATTATAATATTCATTATTATAATTAATAATATATTTTTAATACCCATTATAAAAAAGAATTTCATTTGGATCACCTCCTAAACATAACCATTGATCTTTAGTTATTAAATTATTAATGTAACATAGATTAAGTGAAATTCTTAAATCAACTTGTGAAGAAAAATAACCAATCTTTCTCCCTTTCCTAGGTCTTAACCAGTTAATTCCTAACCCAGAAAATTTCCAAGAAACTAATTCAAGCTTTATATTTAACATATTTTTTCTATTTTTTTTCTTAAACTCTTCTATTTTTTTTAATTGATATAATGTA
>CEWK01028272.1_pt1 | contig 22046 bp, 17 predicted proteins | sample 531431 | NCBI WGS metagenome assembly CEWK01 (sample SAMEA2623059, study PRJEB7988) | marine metagenome | isolation source: saline water (ENVO:00002010), including
TTAACATGGGATTAGATGAAAAGTTTAAACGTATCCATCTGGAGTATGGCATTATCAACGATAGATATATGTTCGATACTCCAAAAGGTTATACGGATAGTGATTATCTAAGGGAGGTCGGTGCTAATGACATCGAACTCCTTAAATTGCTGAAAGAAAATCCTCTCTGGCATACACAAGTGCAGCGTCTAACCTATATCTTGGGGGTTATTAATAACCTCTCAGGTAATACGGACATGTCAATAGTGTTACCAGATGATTCATGTAAGGCTAGAAATTTATTAATTAAGCATATAATTGAGGACTTAATTCCTATAGTGGAGGCAATGAACTCATGCAGATAGTTAATAAAGATTTAAAAACTTATGAAATTATTTATACTAGTGCCTCGACAACTTTTGTTGAGGCCTATTACATAAAGTCAGTAAGTTTATACGAGGCATTGACTAGCTTTATGCGAAGCAAGATACCTTATAAAGATATTTACGAGGTGAAATTAATTAAAAATAATTCAAAGAGGGCATAATGTTTAGACTTGAATTATTCTTATTCGCATCTATCCTTATACAATTACTAGTCTTTATAGGATTAAACCCAAAACACAACCCATTACTTGACAAGAAAAATGCAAGCAGATTTCCAGCTATACAAATTAGCTACAAAAAAACCAAATAAAGCACATTCAAATAATGCTGGTCAGGTTCTTTATTTTTTAAAGAAGAATGAGTGCATGCCTAATGGATATTGGCACTCTTTTAACTATGACTACATACCACCAGATGCTATCTATTGGTGCATGCTACCTGACAATCCAATAGCTATCGAGACTCAAGACGAAGCCAGCGATAGAGCTATGAATGAATTTTTAAAACAACAGTATCCAGATGCTGAATCGAGAGTAGCAATGTATCCATTAATCAAGTTAGTATGGACTACCGCAAGGAGGTATTTTGAAGATGCAAGAAAGTGAAAGTAAAAAATTACAGGCATTTTTACCTCCGCAAGTATGCGATAAGCTGGACATACTAGCTAAAAAGATGGGTATAACTAGAGCCGAGTTATCGAAACGGATAATAACTGAATGGCTCGAGGATAAATATACGCAAAGCCTACAATTTTGGAGTAATGCGTAGCCTCGATGACCAGCTGGCCAATGAAGAGTTAATGCTTAACATGGGTCAGAATAGAATCAGGTCAACTCACAACAAAAAACAACTAGCGAGCATGGAGTCCTTAACCATTTATGGTGAGGCTCTATGCTCTTTTAATGTGGACATAATAGTTAATCACTTGCGAGCCATTAGGAGAAAGATAGAGCAGGGAAAAGCTGGCACTAACTACGCTATGCTCACCCCATTATTAGAGCTACCACCCCAGCAAATAGCAGCAGCATCCATAAGAACAGTAGTCGATACCTTATCGAGCACCCCAACTTTGCACCAGATAGCAGCCAATGTGATAGAGAAAATTTGGATTGAGACAATGTTAGATAGGGCCACCGATAGCGAGCTCACCAAATACAAGAGAGGTAGGCACAAGAAAAGATACAAAATATTTTTAATAAATACAATGACCAATACTGAATATTGGAACCCAAGACAACGCATGGCAAGTGGCCTATTCATGGTCGAACTCATACAAAAATATACAGGATTGATAGAAATTTTTTTAGATACAACTTTTAAACCAGCAAGAAGAATGGTCAGAGCTACCGACAAATGTATGGAGTGGGTAAAAAAAATAGATACTAACCTCAGAATAGCTACCCCAAACTTTTTACCCTTACTAATAAAACCAAAACATTGGAGCAACCCATACAATGGGGGATACTACAATGAGAATATAAAGTTTAATTTATTTAAGAGTAACAATAAAGAAATAGCTTCAAGAGTCTATGGCAATACTGCCTTTTATGATGTTGCTAATATACAAGGTGACGTAAGTATGTGTGTTAATAAATATATTTTAGAACAGGTATTACATGCCTACGATAACAACTTAGAGATAGGTTGCTTATTGCCAAGAGAAGGATACGCAGTACCACCATACCCCAAGCATCTGGAGGAAGATCATCCCGAAGTAATTAAGTGGAGAATAGATTGCAAAAGAATTATAGATAAGAATAATTACACTAAGGGTAGTCGAATAGGTATAGCTAAAACATTATGGATGGCTGAAAAATATAAGGATGAACCTAACTTATACTTTCCCAAGCAACTAGATTTTAGAGGTCGAGTATATGATAGAGTTCCCTTCCTTAATTCACAAGGTAATGACATATCGAGATCGCTACTGCAATTTACAAATGGAAAATTAATTAAGACTGAACAAGACTTGAACTGGTTGAAGATACATGGAGCTAATATGTTCGGTATCAAACAAGACTTCCAAACAAAAATAGATTGGGTTAATAATAATTTAAAAAACATTTATGCCATTGGAAGAGATTGTTGGGCAGCACCAGAACTATGGATGCGAGCAGATAAGGCTTGGAGTTTTCTTGCTTTTTGTAGGTCAATCTATCTTTATCAACAAGAACCAAGTAGCTATTTATGTCAGCTTCCCTGCCACCTTGACTGCACTTGTAGTTCTATTCAGCACTTCTCAGGTTTGCTCCGTAGTCAAGTAATGGGAGAGAAAGTTAATCTTGTTAACAGTAATCAACCAAGTGATATATACAGTCAGGTAGCTACAAGTTTATGTCAACGACTAAGAAAAACAGATGACCCAAGAGCAGCTAAATGGTTGATGCTAAATATAGATAGGTCATTAACAAAACCTTGCGTTATGACTGCTCCATACTCTGCTACCAATAGTGCCTTCTTTCATCATGCTTACAGCTGGGCTATCGAGAGAGGAAAAATGTTAGGAAAAAATAATTGGACAAGAGGTAAGGGAGCTATGAGTACTGTTAGTTATATGGCTAACTTATTATTTCAAGAGTCAAGCAAAGCTATCGAGCCAGCGTTAGTTGCAATGAAATGGTTTAGAGCAATAGGTAGAGAGTTAGGTAAGGTAAACAAAGCAGTACATTGGACTAGCCCAACTGGATTGTATGTCGAACAAAAATATTACGACCCTAAAAAAATAAGAATACAACTTAAGTATTTGTCAGATGTTTATTTGGATATAAGAACAAACGAAGATACACCAGAACTAAATACAAAGAAGATGGGGCATGCTATCTCAGCAAATATATTGCATAGTTTTGATGCAAGTCATATGGCATTATCTACAATTCATGCTTCAATTAAAGGAGTCGAAAATATCTGTGGCATCCACGATTGTTTCGTTACTACTCCGTCTGAAATGAGTGTACTGCGTGACTCAGTTAGACAGACATTTGCTGATATGTATTCAGTTGATTGTCTATCGAAACTAAAGGCAGAATTAAAAGCCCAACTAACAGACAACCAAATAGAAACACTACCTCCAGAACCTACTCTTGGAGGGCTAGATGTTTTACTTACACGTTCATCAACCTATTTCATCACATGAATACTAATCAGTTAAAGGCAAAGCCTTTTTATATTTTTACTCCAGAGTGTGGAGTTGCATGGAGTCATCTAGTAAAACCAGATACTGCATTTAATAAGCCACCAGAATGGAGCGTTACCTTATTGCTAGACCCTGACCAGCCAGAAACAACAAGGGTATATGACGAGTTTATGAAAGGATTAGACGAATGGAAGTTGCAATTAAAGACTGCATTTCCTAAACAAACTTTCAAAATGGGAGAACATTCTAGGTTTGGATTTACCGAGTTCGAGGGTAGGAATGTTATGGAGATTAAATGTAGAAAGACTGTCGAGGCAGGGCAGGGTGCTAATAGATTCCAGAATACACCGCCAGTATTAGTAGATAAGTATGGCACTCCTATTACAGGAGAGGAGAGAGAGAAGTATGTCGGTCTTGGTAGGGGAACAACAGTTCAAGCCAAGCTAAGAGTACAAGGCTACAACCATCCGCAGTATGGTGTTGGATTAACAGTCCAACCAGAAGCCATAGTCCTTATGAATTTTGTTCCATATGAAAAAACGACAGACCTCTCAGGGTTTAAGTTCCAAGACAAAACGCAAGACCTCACACCCTCAAATGTTGAAAACTCCTTCGGGGGTAGTACATTTTAGATCAAAGTTCGAGGCACAAGTTGCCTCTGACTTAATCAAAAAGAAAGTACGATTCAGCTATGAAACTGTCAGCTATGATTACGTCATCAGCAGTAGCTACACTCCTGACATCATCCTTCCTAACTGTGTGGTTGAGCTCAAAGGAACGCTACTTAAAGAAGAAAGAAAAAAATATATTGCAGTCAAGACGCAACATCCCTCACTAAGTTTGCGGTTCTGTTTTCAAAACGCAAACAACAAACTTAGTAAAGCTAAAAGAAGTCTGACGTATTGGCAATGGGCCGAGCGTCATGGCTTCCTTTGGTGTAACAAAACAATTCCAGAAGAATGGTATGACTAACTCTTACATAGACAGCAGAAAAAAATCTCTCTCGCAGAGAATTGCTGATTTAATTTTTCTACTAAATCAGCTAGAAAAAAATAATCCATACATTTACCCAAACGGAACTAAGCATAACTTTGAGTATCGACTAGCCCAATATCAAAAAGTTGTATATCCAGATGCCAAGTAAATACATAAGCAAAGAACCCTGCCCAGAATGTAACAGCAAAGATAACGTAGCTGTTTACGATGATGGACATAAGCATTGCTTCGGATGTGGTTGGCAATTTCAACCCAAAAAAATTTTAGAGAAACCCACTTTTGTACCAATGAAAAAAGAATGGAAACCATTAACTCCAATTCCTTGTGCTCTACCAAAGCGAGGCATAACAGAAGAGACATGTAAGTTTTTTAACTATGGCATATCACAACTGAATGGTACTGACTGTCAGGTAGCAACGTATAGAAACCAGAGCGGACTAGTTGCTGCCCAGCATATAAGATTTAAAGACAAAAGATTTATATGGAAGGGAGACTTATCAGATATAAAGCTATGGGGTCAGGAGTTATGGCGACAACAAAATACAGGAGGAGTATTTGTAACAATCACAGAAGGCGAGATCGATGCAATGAGCGTAGCCCAAGCCACTATCTCAAACAATGGCAGTTACTTTCCAGTTGTAAGTTTGCCATCAGGGGCCCAATCTGCTACCAAGTATGTAGCTGCAAATTTAAAATGGTTATCACAATTTGTTCGTATAGTTATATGTTTCGACAATGACTCAGCTGGTGTGGATGCTGCCCAAAAGGTTGCAAAAATCTTACCTACTGGCAAAGCAGCTATCGCTCACCTACCAAGAAAGGATGCTAACGAAATGCTCCTCGCAGGGGAGTCGGAGTTACTTAAAGAATTGCTATGGAAAGCAAGTCCTGTCAGGCCCGACAACATATTCTCTGCCTACGATTTATGGGAAGATTTAATTAAAGAAGATAACTCACAGATATGTAGCTATCCATTCCCAGAGTTAAACAGGATGGTGCAAGGTTACAGGAAACAATCGCTCACTACAATCTGTGCTGGCACAGGCGTTGGCAAGAGCCTACTCTGTAGAGAAATGGCTCATCACTTCTTAGTACATAATCTTAAGGTCGGGTGGATTGGCCTCGAGGAAAGTAGTAAGAGAAGTATGCAAGGCATACTATCCATTGCATTAAACAAACCATTGCATATAGATGAGACAGCTGTAGATGAAAAAGAATTACGTCAGGCATTTGATTATTTATTTAGCGATAACAAGTTTGTATTGCTTCAACACTTTGGTTCACTAGACCCTGATAGATTAATAGATCAGATAACATACATGGCTACTGGTGAAGAGTGCGATGTTATATTTTTAGATCACCTTAGTCTTGTAGTATCTGGACTAAGCGATGGCGATGAAAGAAAACAAATAGATGTATGTTGTACCAAGCTAAGACAAGTAGTAGAGAAGACAGGTGTAGGTTTAGTTATGGTTAGTCACTTGCGTAGAACAGATGGCAAGCCAGCTGAAGAGGGAGGCGACATTAATTTGGCAGCCTTGAGAGGGTCACAATCTATAGCCCAGCTATCTGACCTCGTGATCTGCGGTATCAGGTCGCAATCATCAGAGGATACATGTAATGAATTACAACTAAAAGTATTAAAGAATCGCCATAGTGGTTGCTTGGGCAAAGCCGATAAGCTCGAGTATAACGAAACTACAGGCAGACTATCAGCCCCCTTATCCAACTTCCAATGACTTTATTAATTGATGCAGACTACCTATGTTACAACTGCTGCTATGCAGTAGAGAATGATGATAGGTTTGACGACAACTTACATGTCTTATACTCAAGGCCAAGCTGGGCCCTAGACTTAATCGAGACTTACATTAAAAGGTACAAAGAAATATCAGAGGATGAAGGTGAAGTAATCATGTGTTTTACTTCTTATCCAACCTTTAGGCATGAGTTATATGTAGATTACAAAGCTAATCGAAAGAGTCGTAGGAAACCATTGGCACTTAAAGCAGTTATGGATGCACTAAGTAAGAGGTATAAGTGTGTAAGGTATGACCAGTTAGAAGGGGATGACGTACTTGGCATCTTAGCTACTAGCAAAGAACTGGATGACCCTATCGTTGTTAGTCCAGATAAAGATATGAGAACTATACCTTGTAAGTTATTAGCTGGTGATGACCTTGAATTAATTACACGAAGACAGGCAGATAGGAACTGGATGGCCCAAGCATTGACAGGAGATACAACAGATAACTACAAAGGTATAACAGGTGTAGGTTCAGTTACTGCAAACAAAATACTAGGTGATGCAAAGAACCTAAATGATATGTGGGATTTAGTTGTTAAAGAATATGAAAAGAAAGAAGGAGGATATAAACAGGCTTTACTTACTGCAAGATTAGCAAGGATACTAAGAGCAGAAGATTACAACAGTAAGACAGGCAAGGTAAAACTATGGAAACCTTAGTCAATTTCTAATGGGTTCTTTTTCTTTTTCTTTTTAGGAAAGCCAGCTTTCATATTAGCGTAGGCTTGAGGAGATATAGTACTATCCTTTTTGCTTCTACTAGTGCCAGCTTTTTTTCTTTTATTTATGTTGTAATACAATCCTTTCTTAGCCATAGTAAATAAAGTATTATGTATATAACTTACCACTAGTTATGGCTGTTGACGATAACTTTCCACCCATTGATGAAGCAATCATTAAACGCTTAAATGAATTGTATCCTGAGAAATGCCCAGACATTGACACACCTGATAGAAACATTTGGTTTTATTCTGGTCAGCGAAGCGTGGTAAAAATGCTCGAATCAGTTTACAATGAGCAAAACACCAACACTATTTAAGAGGTAGCTATGTGCGGAGGTAGTAGACAACCTAAAGATCGTACAGATGAAATGCTTGCTGTTCAGCGAGAACAAATTGCTGAACAAAAAAGACAGTACGAAGAAACTAGGGCTGACAATTTAGCTCGCCAAGAGGAGCAGAAGAAAATAGCTACTGCCCCATCTGCTCCACCACCAGCTGCAACAGCAACTTCTCCAGCTGCTGCTTTGGAAATTCCAGAGGGTGATATAGGTTTAGGTACAGCCCAAAAGCAAAGAGGCTTTGGTAGAAAGAGACTAAGGACAGACTTACTTAAAGGTTCTGGACTACAAATCCCCTAAATTAAATGGACAATGAAGTTACCTTAACGAGTAACGTAGATAAAACTAATGCTTACAAATCTGCTATGGAGCAGAAGAAAGGAGTAACAGTTGCGTCTAAGTATGCTCAACAAAAATCTAATAGAGCACCATACGTTGATAGGGCAAGGAAGAACGCTAAAGTTACTTTGCCTTTATTATTTACTGACGAAGCGTATGGAGAGAGAGGTAGCGTAGACCAGCCTCATCAATCAATGGGGGCTCGTGGAGTTACAAATATTGCGAACAAGCTCGGCATATCTCTTTTCCCTATTAACACAGGGTTCTTCAAGCTAGAGATAGATGACCTTGCAATGATAGTTTCACAGCAAGGCCCAGAAGTTAAGACGCAATTAGATACAGCCTTAGTAAAAGTAGAGCAGCAAGTTAATAACATGCTTGAGACTATGAGTTTTAGAGCCAGTATGAATGAAGCCTTTAAACAATTAATAGTTGCTGGTAATGTTTTGCTTTATATAAATCCATCAGGCATAAGAGTTTTACATCTGGAGAACTATACAGTAGAGCGTGACCCAATGGGTAATGTCTGTGAAATTATTATCGAAGAAGAAGTTAGCCCAAGTGTATTACCTCCAGACTTTTTACCTAAAGACATGCAAGAGAAAGGAGGGTACGACAACAATAAAAGTAAGTCAATAAAAATATATACATGCGTTAAGTTCAAAGAAGGCAAGTGCATGTGGTATCAAGAAGTTAAAGGTAAACCAGTACCAAACACTTATGGTATGTCGCCATCCGACTGCTCACCTTTTATCCCTCTTCGGTATGAGCAAGTAGAAGGAGAACACTATGGTCGTTCATTTATTGAGCAATGGTATGGTGACTTGTCTGCACTAGAAAGTTTATATCAAAGCATCCTCGAGGCTAGTGCTATGCTCTCGAAGGTTTTATTTATGGTATCTCCATCTGGAAGTACAAGACCAAGAACTCTAGTTAATGCTGAGAACGGAGCAGTAATACAAGGTAACGCTGCTGACGTTACAGTCTTACAGGCTCAAGGTAAACTAAATGATTTATCTTTAGCTAACAATACTATTGACAGGATTGAGAATAGATTACAGTTTGCTTTCTTACTTAATAGTGCAGTACAAAGATCAGCTGAGAGAGTTACAGCTGAAGAGATAAGATATGCCAGCCAAGAGTTAGAGGCTAGTCTTGGAGGCTTATACTCACAGCTGACTCAAGAACTACAGTTACCTCTAGTTAAGAGACTTATATTTATACTGCAAAAAACTAGAAAGATACCTGAGTTTCCAAAGGGAGAAGACGGAGAAACATTAATACATCCAAAGCCTATTACTGGTATGGAAGCTATAGGTAGAGGGGATGATAGAAATAAATTAATGGAGTTTATTGGTGCAGCAAGAGAGGCACTTGGCCCAGATGTATTAACACAGTATATAAATATGGAAGAAGCATTAAGAAGATTAGCAGCAAGTAGTTCTATTGATACGACTAACCTAGTTAAAACTCCAGAGCAATTACAGAAGGAAGCAGAGGACTTAGCTAACAGTCAGAAGACTATGCAAGAACAGGAAATGATGGGTAAGATGATAGCAAGTCCAGCAGCTGCAAAGTTAGCGGACAACTTTACAAAACAAGGAGCACCCTATGGCCCCCAATTCAAAGAAGGAGTTAACCCCGAAACAGGAGAACCCCTCCCCACAGATGGAAGAAACCAGCAGCTTCCAAACCTCAATGCAAGTGGAATCCCAGCAGCCTGACCCTAACGCAAAGGTTAAAGAAATTACTATTACACCAGAAATGGTTGAAAATCTTACAGGTAAAAATAGGAGATAATTTATGCCAGACGAAATTACAATTAGCCAACAGCCTACTGGTTCAGTAGATGAGCAAAGCCAAGCAGCAGTAGAAAATTTAGAACAGGCAGCTGCGGAGCTCCAGAAGGAAGGCAACTTACCAGAAGAGCAAGAACTGATAGGGGGAGAGTTCGAGACACAAGAAGATTTACTTGCAGCTTATAACGAACTCAAAGCTAGTAGAGAGCAAGAAGAACCTCAACAGATGGGTACTGCTCAAGAAATATATGGAGAAACTATAGGCAACATACTTGAGCAAGGTAATGTTAATTACCAAAGTATGAATGAATACTGGCAAGAGAATGGAAGCATAACAGATGCCCACTACAAAGAGTTAGAGCAAGCTGGCATACCTAGAGAAATCGTAGACCTACATCTTGGAGGATTGAAAGATCAATACCAAGTGACTACTAATCAAATCTATGCTATTAGAGATAGCTATGGTGAAAACAACTTTGCAAACATGCAAGAGTGGGCAGCTGCAAACTTAACAGATGCAGAGAAGAAAGCCTATTCATCTGGTATTAATTCTACAAACATAGAGCAAGTCAAGTTAACAGTAGCTGGACTTCATGCCAGATATGTTGCAGCTGTAGGTAATGAGCCTACTCTCTTATCTGGTCGCCCTGCATCTGGAAGTGCAGATAGGTTTGAAAGCGTAGCTCAATTAGAAGAAGCTATGAATGACCCTAAATACGCAAAGGATGAAGCCTATCGTGCAAGAGTAGAAGACAAACTAGGTCGTTCTAATATATTTTAAACATCCCAATTAACTAACTTCTTGGCTGCTGTCTGCTCGTCAGCAGTCATTTCCGTTAGTGTGACTGTATCGTTAACCCAATTAGTAGGGTCAAAGTTTGCTTCAGCAACGACTATCCCATAGGTTAATTCAGTTGTGTCATTTTTAAATGGGTCTAGTAGTTTTATCCAATGTCTGTCTTTATCTTTGGATGCTACTTTCTCCATCATGCCAATGCCATTTGGTAAGGTTTTGCCTGTTAATACATGCTTATACCATTTAGTATAAAGCGACTTAGTTTCTGAAAAAGGTTTGGTGACATCCATAGTTTTATCCGTTTGTATCTAGTGTAGCCCAACTTGTAAATCCGCAATCATATCCATCGTTATGGTAGTCTGACTGCTGATACCATCCATTGTACCCACCAGTATAATGATCTCCATGTCTGCCTATCCAGAACCAACCATTCTCTGTGCTATATCCTGTATGGCAGAACCCTAGTTCCATACATTGTGATGGTTGATCTGGCCAATGAATAAAGTATGGAACCCAATGATCTTGGTATAACAAATAACCTTGACTATCATTTTCATTCATTCTACTTGGAGTCCAGTTCCAGTACCCTGCTAAGAATAACGAACCATGTTCATCCATTAAGACAACAGAGTTATATGTATTCTCTGGTGTAGCTCTAGGAATAATCTCAATTATTTTACCTATCTTCATTTTCTTTTCATTGCTACCGCCATCTTGAAAGCTATCCCAATTACCTATAGCTTCATTTGGTCTGCTGTTATCTCCACCATCTTCCCAATCTCCGAAGTCAGAGAACATTATTTCTCCACCAAACCAACCATTACCCTGTGCAGGGTCGTTAGTTTGGCTATTAGGCGATATGTTAGTACCTTGTATTCCGTAGTAATTAGACGCTGTTGCGTATATTTTTTGACTTGCTCCTGTAGTACCGCCATCTGTTATAAACCATAAAGTTGAATATCTATTATTGGTAGAAACCATATAAATAACTTTTTGATTATCACTATTCCATAGAGTACTGGAGTTAGTAAGTATTCTAGGCATACCATTTGTTCCAGAACCAGCTGAATCATATACACCTGTTTGCTGTCCGTAGTCTCTAAAGTAACCAGCGTAGTAAACTTCGCCATCTTCAGTAAGCCACCATGTCCTACCTTCAGCGTCAGCATCTTGGTTACATATGATATGGATTATTTTCTTGCCATTTAAAGGTGAACCATTAACTGCTGTTACTTCGGCAAAGTCACTTCTGGAGGATGTATTGTTTAAACCTAACTGACCTTGATCTCCATAACCTGTTGACCAACACTTACCTGATTCAGTAATAACTAAAGTGTGTGTGTATTGATAACCACTACAGATTACATATAATATTTTTTCATCATTAAATACACTCTTTGGTATTCTTGTTGCGTAGTAATAATGGTTAGTATTTCCTTTACCTAGCTGACCATATCCGTTATATCCCCATGAATAAAGATAACCTTCTGTATCTACTGCATACCATGAACCATAGTCGTTACTATTAGTGTCTTGAGTATGAGCATGAGTACAAGCAAACTGTTTAATTTTTGGATAGTTTGTACCTTTTAACTCTGAATAACTTTCGTCATACCATTTCATAGGGCATTGACCAATGTTCCTATCTCTAGTACCTCCATCCCCCATAGGCCCATATCCGTTGTACCCACCAAAGAACACCATTCCATTTTCCATTAAATGATGTTTGATAGCTCTATTGCCATGAACCTGTAAAACTCTAGGGAATCTATGCTTTATGTTTCCATTTTCATCTAGCAACCCAATGTCGTTACCATTTAAATCTGTAAGTAAATGAGCATAGTCAGGATTACCAGCTAATGCCTGTCTTAATTTGTAGCCTTGTACCTTACTTCCTTTATTTGGATGCCACCTAGAACCATTTGTAGCGTCTTGTCCATCCAGCCCAATACCTCCACCATATACATAATCGTTACCATCATGGTAAAAGTTACCCCATAAGAGAGTTTCTCTTTTAGCTATATATCCAGCTTGTCTATACATACCAGAGTTGCAACCATACTGATAGCCTCGACCTACCTTCTTCAAATAATCTGGTAAAGGTTTAATAGATTCTGTATATGTATTACCAGCCTGATTAGGGAAGTTATTATATTGAAGTATTCCTGATGTTTCTTCTTGATAGTTTTCTTTTACAGACGACAAGACTGCTCTTTCTTCAAAGTCTCCACCTGTATAAGAAGGTAGGAATGTTCTGTCAATAATGAATAAAGGCAGTCCATCTGTACCGCCACTAAAGTCTTCTATTACTAAATTTGTTACTACGTTTTCTGGAACAGTAAAGGTAAAGAATCCACCAGCAGTAGTTGTGGTGTTTACTTGACTTGGACTTACACCATCTATAACTGCTCCTCCAATAGTGTATGGGTTATAAGCCGAATTATTTGTATCTTTAATAGCGTAGTTTCTCTGAGCAGCAGTTTGAGAAAACTGGAATGTATAGCTTTTACCTTTAACAAGTTTTCTAGCGTTTGGCCCTTGCTGAGTTACGTTACTGTAAACAGTTGGTAGATTGACATTACCTGAGTAACTTCCGTAACCACTAGAACCGCCATAGCCTGAGTCAATTTGACCACCCATACCACTATGAGCAGTACAGTAATATCCACTTATCATTTCTGCGTAAGGAGGCATCTTAAGAGTTACAGTTGCACCAGCACTTCCTACACTTCCAGACCTTGTAACGTAACCACCATCTTGGTCGGATAGTTTTACTGAGCCATTGTATATGTTGACCGAAAAATCCAGTTCATGCGTTAGGTTAGAAGCGTCAGATACATCGAAGATATAAACAGAGTTAGCTCTTAAATATATATATGGTGCTTCGACTCCATCTAAAAAGAATTTATTACCTCCAGCTGAACCAGTAGCTACAGTAACCGCATAAGTTTTAGTTTCGTATGGAGGAAAATCTGTGCCATGCAAGAGAGTAGCAGTATGAGTATTGCTTATAACTAATCTGCTATAAAACAAAACTGTATCATTTGGAATATCGTGGTTTGGAGCCTCCGCAACTCTTAAAACTTGACCTTTAGTTCCAACAGGTAATCTAGTATTTGTTGTATTATCTTTATCTCTTACTACTATGTCTCCAGATGTAGTTAAAACATTGTTAGCTGGTGCTGGTGTTAACAGCATCCAATCAGATGAACCATCATAAGGTGCTGCCTTTTGTTGTATTGTTTCGTTGTAATTGTCCGACCCTGCTGTACATACAAATGTCTGGCTATTTAATGTAATTACATCCCCTTTGTAATAAGTAACTGTTGAACTATATCCACCCTTAAATGCTAGTCCTGTCTGCATATATTGAAACAACGCTGTAGCATCTTTTGGAGTGCTAGTGTTATTAGACGCAACATCAACGACACAAATAAAAGTCGAACCATCAAATTCAACAACGTCATCAACTTCGTATGCAGTTTGCGTAGTCCAAGTACCCTTCCAAGTAAACTTGAGTTTTCCTAAATCAATTTGTGCCATAGTTAAATGTCAAGAACTAAATGTCCTCTAAGCATTTGATAGTTTGAAATCGAAAACTTAGGAGCATTTGGAGCAGTAGTAGATAATACATCTTCGCCTAAAAAGAAGGCATGACTACCTCCATTTTGTACGAAATCTTCTGCTTTGTAAACAGTAGTATCGCTGGCCTCATTATATGTCATTTGCAATGTTCCGTCACTTAGCTTTTTAAAACCTACAAATATTGATCTACGAGCTAAGTTAACTGCTGTAACTGCCGAAGCTGCTGCACTATCTTTAAAACCTTCAGCTTCATCCCTAAATACTTTAGTTTCATCTTTATAACCTTCAGCTTGAGTTGCCGATTGGGCAGCTGCTGTTTGGGCCGTATTTGCAGTAGATATACCTTGATTAAGTTGTAATAAATTAACTGCATCTGTATCTTGTGTCGCTGTTTCCACGTTAGTTATTTTTTTACCACCAGCATTAAAGTCTCCGACCATAGGCACAGAGCCATCTGTCTTAAGAAAACCAGCAATATTGTCATCTACATATTTTTTAGTTGTAGCGTCTTGGTCATTTGTAGGGTCTTGAACATTAATTATTGGGTTATTACTTGCATCTAGTCCTACAGGTGTGAAGTTAATACCAGCATCTGTATCATCTTTTGCCTCTTGTAATCCATATAGCAACTGCAATACAGCTGTATCGAGGTCAGCAGCTGTAAGAGTAGAGCCATCTACAAAGTCAACCAACGCATTAAGTAGTGGAGTTTCTCTACTAATAATTATTTCTACTCCTGTTTTTGGAGCTCCAGATGTTTCTTGCGTAGCTGTAGCTACTGAGCTAAGAGGAGAAAAAACAATAGTAGTGTCATTTACATATGTGAAATTAGTGTTAGCTACCTGATTAAGAGAAACCACAATATGATCTTTCTTAACATATGGAAATGGGATTTGAAATTGTGTTGTAGTACTGTCACCAGTACCTTTAAATTGAGCAAAAGGCATAGCTAGGAATTAATAATTTCCCTCCATTCATTAAGGCTAACACTTGTACCATATATTGGTAGGCTATCTTTATCTGCTTTTGCAATATTTCTATCTTCTAATTCCCTCAAGCTAAGTTCTTGAGCCTTCTCATTATTCTTCAAATATTTCTTAATATATATTTCTTTGGTTTCTTTCTTATATGCTTTAGCTAAATCAATAATCATTTTCAATTTATCTAATGTTCTTTGAGTTGATATTTTTTCTGGATAATTAAAACCTTGTGCTATTGATGTACTAACTCTATTTGGGTCTATATCTCGACCTAAAACATATTCATTATCTTGTGTAATAAGGTAATACAATGCCTCTGAGAAAGTCATCTTCTGGCCTGTTTTGTGATAATCCAACTTAACTTCCGTAGCAAATATCTTTTTAACTATATTAAATTGAACATCATCTAATTGACCTTCAGCAGCATTGCTTAAAAAGTTTCTATGTATAAATCTTGGGTAAGCACCCTTGCCATGTAATCTATTTAACTCTGTATATATAGTACCTTCAACACTAAAATCTTTTTGTGTTGTAGGTCTAAAAGTAGTCATTGGATTTAACATTGCTATAGCTCCTCTTAGCAATGGATTTTTAATACTTTCATATTGGAATGGCAATGCGTAAGTTTTTGGTCGCCCCATTATTTCATCTATTTCTACCTCATACATATGAGTAAACAAAGGACTATCTTTCATTATTCCATTCCATGTATTTTCTACAAATCCCCATATAGGTGTTTCGCTGTGTGGTATAACTTTTCTTCTGTTATCCATACCAGTTCTAAAGTTTCTTATAAACTGTGGCTGGAAACCAGCAAATTTTTTAGCTGCAAAATTACCAAGAGCACTTCTTTTTCCTTTCATAATATTGTTGATTGGGTTTGCTTCATTACCACCAAATTCTCTTATTAACATGTTTATGTCATTCAATGGTTTAAATATATTTTTATCCAACTGTCCAGTTACTGTTGTTTTAACTGTTCCAGCCATTGCGTTTAAATGTCTTAGTACATGAGCAGCAACAAGGATTTGTACATCTTGAATTTTTTGTAAGTTCTCATCTACATTTTGTGTATCGTCAGAGGTTATAGCCAAAGCATCTGTATAATCTAAGGATGTATATTGTTCTACTGGCATAGTTTCTAAAATCTCTTTATATGTAGCAGGGATAGATAATAATGTTCCTAAGTTATCAAAAGCCTCTAAACTAAACCATTCTGAAAAATTACCATTACCTATATTAAATCTAATACTCCAAGCTGGTCTTCTTTGGTCAATCATTAATTGTTTTCTATTTGGATTAAAGCCATATCCACCAGTTACTTCTATAGCTCCAGAACCTATAAGGGCAGTACCAGCACTAATAATCATGCTTCCCATTACAATTTCACCTATAGCATTTTCTCTAGTAAATAAATCTTCTGAATTTATATCTCTCCAATATGAATCAACAAAGTTATTTCCTACTGGTAACATTCTCAGTAATCCTTTTACTATATTTAAAGGTGTTCTATTTACAGGAAAGACTAAACCTAAAGGAGGAAACAGATTAGTACCTGTTCTAATACCTTCAGAGAATAAATTAATAGGTGTTGACTGTAAGCTAGAAACTTTATTCTTTCTTCCAAATGTACCTAGAGGAGTTTTTTCTTGAGCTCCAGCTGGAAGTAATTGATTTGCTTCTCTTGTTTGCCTTCTGCCAGTAAGAGGTGCATCTAAAGCCAAGTAATTATCTACAAATTCAATCATTTCTACAGGGTCAGTTATGCCTTTCTCTTTTGCTCTTCTTACTGCATATTCTCTTGTTCTCTTTTTCTTGCTGACATTTATATCATCTGTAAAAGCTAAGTAATTTGCTGTGTCTCTCATGTATTCAGAATCAAAATAACCACCTCTAACAACATCACCATTTGCCATTTGTACGTCAACCATAGATTTCCTAGTTAATTCTTGTGCCTGTTTCATAGCATCATGTATTACTTTAGGGTCGCTAATATCTACTCCTTGCAAAAATCTATCTAACAAAATATTTTCAGTATGTCTTATATTTTCTTGAGCTATAACTGTGCCAGTAGATATTAAAGTATCTAAGGCAGAGAAAGTTCTACTACTAAAATTGCCAAGAACACTTGCAACTCTATGAGTAAATAATTTTAGAGTTGAACTATTTGGGTCTAACCACCATTCATCCCCCTTTGGTTGCTCAGTAATTTTTCTAGCTGGCCTATAATTTAATGGCAAATCTGTTTGTTCTTCGACTGAAAATCTTTTAACTTTTCTGCTACCAGCTACTGTTTGATCGAATTGACCTTTACCTATATTTCCAAAATTCATATCATGCTTAAAGGCCATACGAGCTAAATAAAAAGCATTACCTACTTGGGCATCTGCCATCATTGTTGCATTAAGACCTTGCAGCATTGATCTAACTTGTGCCATAGTTTGCTCTGTATTATTTAATCCTCCACTTATTCTTGCGGTAACTTCTGCTCCTATTTTCTTTTGCAAAGGAACTAATCTAGCTCTGAATGATGTTCCAATCATTACTCTTGTAAAAGTTGGAATACCTAAGAAAATACTATTTCTAAAGAAATCAACAACTGCCTCTCCTCGAACACCTCCAGAACCTAATTCATCTAAACTCTTGTTTAATTGACGTAAGATTTTAGCTCCATGTTCTGGGTCAGTAATATATGGATTAATCTCTCTTAATGCTTCTAATATTTTTTTAGCTTCTGCATTAGGTTTACCAGCAGCAATACTTTCGTATGCTTCTTCGTTCATAACTTTCTGCAATATGTTCTGTCCTTGTGCTAGTGCATTTTCAAAAGTTTCTTGATTTAGTCCAATAGGTTGTTGTGCCTCTGGAATGACCTGTGCCTTACTACCAATTACTTGGTTAGCTCTTTCAATGCTTGGAATATAGATAATGTCGTTGTCCATGCCAACATCAACACCTCTAATTCTTATGCCATCAACTCCATGTTTTCTTATAAATTTTTCTATAGCTTCTTTTTGGTACGCATTTAATGTATTTTTATAATTTACATTTACTTTCATTTCTCTCAATACTTCTTTAACACTTATTCCAGCGTCAACTAAATCAATAATATCTGTATTTTTTAAACTACCATTCAAGCTGCTATCTGTTGTTGCATCTATATTTGGTGTTCCAGATGTAAAGTAAGCACCATCACCCAATCCTTGATCTGTTTTCTTCAATCCATTTTCCATTGCCTTATCAATAGATTTAGCATCGCCCACCATTTTTATGGATGTATCAGGAGCCATAACATTTATTTGTATTTTTTCTCCAGTAAGATTTACTTCACGACCCATAAGTCTAAATCTTTGGCCAGTTACCCTGCCCCACTTTGCGTAAGCATCATTTAATTTTGCTGCATCTTCAAATGTATATACCAATAATTGTGCGTTTTTAGCAGTTGGATTTTTGGAATAATTTTGTGCTGCCATAGAGAACATGTCGTTATTACCATCCCTTAAAAACTTGACTGCCATGAATGAAACAAAGTCCTTTTGTGCAATTACATCCCCTGCCTGTGCCTTTGCAAATATTTTTAAAACTTCGTCTGCATTGCCATCTACTTCAGTTATTAATTGACCAGCTAATTTAGTAATTTCTTCTAATTGTATAGCTGGTAGTTCTGGAAACTCTGGGTTGGGTTTTAAAACACCATCAAAGATTTTATCCATTGCTTGGTTAATAGTTTTATTAGCAGTTATAAATTCTTTATTACTTGTTGGTATATAGTAGTTTGTTCGTACATCTGACCTTTGCCATTTTCTGTTAATTAAAGGTCGTCTTACATTGCTCATCATCTGCTCAATACTTACAGTTCCATCGTTCAATGCTTCTAAATTATCTTGGAATAGATTAGATAATTCTTGTGCATCCATTTCAAACATAGTTTCTTCAATAGGGGCAGTTTTAAATTTTGCTCCTTCTGGAGTCATGCCTCTAGCTTGAATCTTTCCTGAGAATGAATCGTCAAATAAATCTTTCCAAGTTCTAAATCCTTTTCCTGTTAAAAAGTTTTTAACTCTTGTAACCATATCGCTGAATTTTTCTAATACCTTTTCCCACTTACCAGCCTTGCCCTCATAAATTGCTCTTGCTTCTTTATAACCAGATGCAGCTACAGCAACTATTTCTTCAAAACCTAACTTCTTCTTGCCATTTAATCCAAAAATTTTATCGTGCATTTTTGGTTTAGTTAATGCAGCTAACTGCCTTAATGTAGATTCTGCACTTCGTAATAAACGATGCTCTGTCTTAGTAAAGTATCTTTGGAATAATCTGTGGAACGCTTCGTGATATGCAGTCTGAGATAAAGCACCAAAACTGGCAAAGTCTTGTCCATGTATCATTGATAACACAATCAAATCTTTAACAGGGTCTTGACCAGATTTATAAAAACCTCTAGCTTGTGTTTTTGTTCCAACAGGTACACCATATTGTTTAGCACTTTTAGCACCATGAACAGCTACTATTGGGTCTGCTACAAGTTTAAAATCAATACCAGATATTTTTTCAATTTCTTGCATTAAGCCTACAATCTGACTTCTTGCATAATCTGTAAAAGCAAAATAAACTTCATCATCCGCTAGAGTGCCACCCTCATCTTCAATCATGTAATCTTTTTGCTCTGCACCAAACTCATCTGGTTTCTTAGGATTATTTATATCTTGATATTCTTTATATATTTTGGCATCTAATTCTTTTTTAGCTTTATTTACTCTGCCAGCAATAATATCTTCTGGGTCAATATTGTATTCATAACGACCAGCTATATCTTGCATGCCTTCATCTAAGTCTTTAAATATTTTGAGAAGTCTGCTCGAGAAATAATTTTCTGTAGGTTCTATAGTAAGTTGGCCACTTTTTAATTCTTCAATGATTTCTTTATAGCGAGTCATTATTTGATTATTTGTTAAGCCTAAATCTTCTAATAACTCAACGTATTTATAATGAGACTTACTTTTCTTCGATGAACCATTTGCTATTTGCTTTGCAACTGTATATATAGCAATATCTAAATCACTTACAAAATCAATAATTTCATTATTAAATCTAGGAGAAGGCTTGCCAAAGTAAAAACGAGAATAACTTTTACCTTGATTATCTACCATGCCTTCTAACTCTGCCCCATATTGTGCAAAAGTAAAATTATCTATTTTATGTGGTTCGTCTAAGTTGTATCCTTTTTTAGTTTTATAGTCGCCTCTTTCTTTTTTAAAATTAATACCAGCTTTAAATTCTTGTTCTTCTTTTAATTGTTTTCTTTCATTTTTCTTTGTTAAATTATTTTCTCTTGCATTTTCGACTCGAGGATTTAGTTCTCTATTTTTTAACGCATTAACCAATTTCATATGGTCAGAGTGCATTGATAGTCTGTCATCTACATATTTTGCTCTTTCTTTATCAGCTGCCTCTCTTGCTGCTATTAATTTATCAACTTCAAGTTCAGCTTTATCTGGATTCGTTTCAACCATATCTTGAAACAATTTACCTTGCTTGCCCTTATATTCCAGCATTTCTTGTATTTGCTTATCTAATTCCTGATAAACAGCCTCTGCTTTTTCAAATTTTGCTTTTTTTGTTTGTATATTTTTTATTTGTTTTGGTGTTAATTTAAATCTTTCTGTTCTTTTTACTGCATCTTGCAATTCAAAATTACTTAACTCTTTGACTTTCCCTGCCTGATCTATAGCTAAACGTAATAAGTTCTGATCTGACCCCTCAAAAAATTCTGGAAATACTCTAGCTTTTGGATTGGTAATTAAAGGAGGTAACGCTTTATCTTCTATGTTGCTTGGATTATTAGTAACTTTACCTTTGGCTTTTAATTGATCTAGTATGCTTCCTTGCTGGTCTAACTCTAAAGGGTCAAAGTCTTGCTTAAAAGCTGCCTCATTTTGTATGCCAGCTATATCATCACTATCAAGTCCAGCATTACCTTTATCAACCATTCCTTCTGCTACTTTTACTTTTTGCCTGTCAACTTCTTGTGCTACTTCTATAACTTCTGACCCTTTAAATAATGGACTACCCTCCATCTGCATAGCATCTTGTATCCTGTCTAAGTTTTGAGCTACTAATTTAGCTGGTGTATTACCTTTAATTTTTATTTGGTCAGCTAATTCTTTAATTATTTGTGTTGTTTCTCCTCCAGAGGCAGCAACAGCATTGAAAAGATCGACTGCTTTAGATGCCTCTAGTACTGCATTTTGTGTATTTTCTAAATTAATTTTATTCCCAGCAACAGTTTCAACACCAGTTTTTTTATCTATAGTTCCAACATTTTTTAAAGTTGTTAGTTTCTTTCTTAATTGTGTTCTTATCTGTGATCTTATTTTTAATAGTTGCTGTGTATTTGTAGACCTAAAATATTCACCCATCATAGGTAAAAAGCCATCGCCTTCTTGTGGTACAGACTCTGTTGCCTCTCTTGCCATCTGGATTGCTTCTTTTATTGTATCTATCGAAGGATTGCTCTTATCAATAGTTTTAAAAACATCCCCGATAGCAGTAGGAGAAATTTTTTCCGACCCATAAGCTAGTGCCTTTTCCAATCCAATTTGACCACCAATTAATTTTGTAAACATAAAATCTGGTAGTCTAGCCAACTGTAAGCCTTGTATTACCATCTTGTTTCTAGGGTTCATACCCATTTCTATTAAAGGCTTTATGCCTCTAGCTTTTATTACTTTTGCTGCATCTATAGGTGCTATAGCTCCTTGCTGAGTAAAATTAAGTTGATTTATATTTATAATTGCAGCTTCAGCCTTTGCATCCTCTACGTTCTGAGCTCTAATCATTTGTACGTTTACTTCTTCTACATTTGATCTTTTTGCCAAGTCAATTCTGTTATGACCATCTATTACATATACTCTCCCAGCTGGGCCTAACTCTCCAAGTTCGTCTGTCCAAACACTTATTAAGCCAGCAAATTTTGGGTCGTATTGCGTTTCATCTGCTAACGAACCACTTACTCCTCTTGGGTTTGCTCTACCTGATTCTTTTACTTGAAATACATCTGGTCTTATAACTATATCGTCAGGTCGCATAGACGATATTTGCATTGGTGTTTTTCCTTTAATACCATCACCAACACCTAGTTTTGTCTGTGAATTTATTTCCTGTGTAGGTTTTATATTTTCATTTA